>FLOH01000475.1_pt1 | contig 85883 bp, 100 predicted proteins | sample 756751 | NCBI WGS metagenome assembly FLOH01 (sample SAMEA4026879, study PRJEB14308) | marine metagenome | biome: coastal water; material: water | depth 74 m
GAGAGCAACAACGCGGTATGTGTAAGACCTAAGGTGCCCAGTGACAATCCGTCACGGGTTGCCACAAAAATCAATAAGCCGATGGCTATGGGCGAAAGCCACATCGTTTCCAGAGTGAGGCTATCCACCGACTTCACCCGCGGACCCATTCGGTTCTTGACAAAGCCATAGAACCCAAAGGAAAAAGCCAAAGTCAACGAAATGACGGGGACAGATCCATACCCCACGGCCAAGACAACCACGGCAATCATGGCGAGGCTCAGGGATGCCCACTGGAGGGGCCGAAGCTTTTCTTTTAGGACAATAACCCCAAGGGCCACCGTTACGAGGGGGTTAATGAAATAGCCCAGAGCTGCTTCCACAATGAAGGCGTTCAACGACGAGTAGACATACACCGACCAGTTCACCAGAATCAACACCGCAGCAAGCGCGGAAAGGCCGAGAATGTTGCGGTTTCGCAGAAGCCCCAGAGTGACGCTCACCCTTTTCAACACCAGCAGGATGGCGAGACAAAAAACGAGCGAGAAGGCAATACGCCACGCCAGAATTTCGACGGGACCAGTGGGGTCCAGGGCCACAAAGAAGGCAGGTAACAAACCCCAGAGGCCGTAAGCAGCGAGCGCTGCTAAGAAGCCGTTCCTGCCGTTGTTGGGGTTGTCCACCGACACAGGCTATACCCGAAAAACTCCCCTGGATACACAAAACCCCCGCACACTGTGCGGGGGTTTTGTTACTGCCTGAGGTGCTTAGCGCTCGACGATCGCGAGGATGTCGCGAGCCGAGAGGACGAGGTACTCGTCCGCGCCAAACTTCACTTCGGTTCCCCCGTACTTGGAGTACAAAACGATGTCTCCTACGGAAACATCCATGGGGACGCGGTTGGCGTTGTCGTCGAAACGACCCGGTCCAACAGCAATAACTTCGCCTTCCTGAGGCTTTTCTTTAGCAGTATCAGGAATAACTAGACCGGAAGCAGTGGTCTGCTCTGCTTCAAGCTGCTTGATCACGATGCGATCTTCGAGCGGTTTGATGGAGACCGACACGGTTGACCTCTTTCTGAGACTTAGGGTTAGCACACTCACTCTTCGAGTGCTAACCCAACTGTATCGAACGAGTTAGCACTCACGCAATACGAGTGCCAGAAATCTCTCAGCTGACAGAATACCGTTATGGACCGAAGCGAGCTAGGCGCGCTGCTGAGGCCGGAATCTTTGAGGCTTTTGGCCACACTCCACCAAGAGCAACCCTCGAGCGATAGCGCTGCGTTAGTCAGTGGGCTCAGAAAAGCCGGACATGACCCAGAGGTCGTCAGGGCAGTGGTAGGCCAGTGGGGCATGCATCTCAAGGCTGCTGACAAATTTGGCGACTTTGCCAAACGCATGCTTTTTTCCAAGGATGGCCTGGAGCAGTCCACCAGGCTCGCAATATCCAGCCATCATGCCCATCGCTTTGAAAGCGTCGGAATCACAAGTGTTGCCGACCTGGGGTGCGGCATAGGCGGAGACTCGCTTGCCTTCGCCGGCACTGGCCTGCGCGTGCAGGCCGTCGAAGCCGATGCTGTGACAGCAGCACTGGCTGCCTACAACCTGCAACCCTTCGACACCGCCACGGTAACTCACTCCACAGCGGAGGAAACCGACCTGAGCAACTACGAGGGTCTGTGGTTTGACCCCGCCAGAAGATCAGGATCTCAGCGACTGACCGATCCGATGGATTGGTCACCCGCGCTCAATTGGGTTTTTGACCAAGCACATTTGCGACCCTCCGGTATCAAACTTGCACCCGGGATGGACCGCGGGCTCATCCCAGTGGACGCAGAGGCCCAGTGGATCTCCTACCAGGGTTCTGTCGCCGAAATGGTGGTGTGGTCCGGATCGCTTCAACGAGAAGGGGTCACCCGCAGTGCACTGGTTGTGTCTTCCAGGGGGTCCGCGGAGATGGCCTCGCGCGCAGACTCGCCCGACGCGCCGGCGGGTGAACTCTTGGACTACCTGGTGGAGCCCGATGGCGCGGTGATTCGAGCCCGCCTGATCGGGGACCTAGCGCGGTCACACTCTGGTGTCATGCTCGATGAAACTATCGCCTACTTCAGCACTTCCCAGCCCGTCATGAGCCCCCTGGCCCAATGTTTTCGGATCGAAGAAGTTGTGCCCTACAACCTCAAACGTGTCAAAGCAATGGTTGCTTCAGCCCATCTAGGTTCTTTGGAAATCAAGAAACGTGGGATTGATATCGATCCCCACGAGTTCCGGAGCCAAATGACTCTCAAGGGACACGGAGAAAAAACCCTCATCCTGACCAGACATCAGGGTGATCGCGTCGCGATTCTTGCCTCGAGGGTCGTCTAGCCCTCGAGGATGTATCCCGCACTCACCAAGAATGCGAGGGAGAGGGGCAGAAGGATAAAAACCAGAACCGCTGTGCTGATTGCCAAAGCGACATAGCCCAGAGCCAGCGCCACGGTGGATCTCATCCGGCCAGCCGGTGAAGCCTTTTTTCCGATGTGACCCAAAATGATGGCGACAATCGCAGGGAATAGGCCCAGGCCAAACACCGGAGCTGTCACCAAAGCCGCCACCGCAGTGCCCAGCGCAGCTTTCGACAGCCTGGTTCCCCCGCTAACGGGCCTGCGGACGGGCATTACGCCCGTAGTCTCCACAGAAATCTCTGTCACCGAAACTTCCGTAATCGGACCAGTCTCTCGGGGGCTCAAGGGGCCTAATCGACTCATCTTCCTACCCTAGTGACCTCATCCATGACCTGGATGATGGCCGGGCTGAGGCTCGAAAAAACGCCGGCTCCCATGGCTGAGGCGGGAAAACCGCTCTGTATTCGCAACGACCCCAGCGCCGCCATCATGGCTCCGTTATCGGTGCAGAGCTCCAGTGGTGGCACCCTCAATTCGACACCGGCGGCACGACACCTCTCGTGGGCAAGCGCCCGCACCCGAGAGTTAGCGGCAACCCCACCGCCCAAGAGAAGACGGGGAACTCCATATTCTTCGCAGGCGGCAAGCGCCTTCTGAATCAACACATCAGCAACCGCTTCTTGAAAAGAAGCAGCGATATCGGGGACGCTTAACGCTTCGCCCGCGTTTTTTCGGGCCTCAACGAAGCGCGCCACCGCGGTTTTGAGGCCCGAAAAGGAGAAGTTGTAGCGATGTTGGTCTTGATCCTTGTGGCTGGTCAGCCCCCTGGGAAAAGCAATCGCGCTGGGATTGCCCTCTTTCGCCACACGATCGATATGAGGCCCGCCGGGGTAGGGAAGACCCAGCACCCGCGCAACCTTGTCAAAGGCTTCACCGGCTGCGTCATCAATGGTTTCACCCAAGGGTTCAACATCTCGGGCTAAGTCCCGCACTAAGAGAAGGGAGGTATGTCCGCCAGAGACCAAAAGGGCGATGGTGGGCATGGCCAATTCTTGATCGCGATTCACGTACTCCACCCCCACATGGCCCACCAGATGGTTCAGGGAATACAGCGGAATCCCCAAACTGACGGCAAGCGCTTTTGCTGCCCCCACACCCACCATGAGTGCTCCCGCGAGCCCCGGTCCGGTGGTCACCGCGATCGCATCAAGGTCGGCGAAGGTCACCGCCGCCTTATTCAGGGCGTCGGTGAGGACAGCAGGCAACGCTTCCACGTGGGCTCTAGCAGCCACCTCGGGCACCACACCGCCATAGCGGGCGTGTTCTTCCATGGACGAGGCCACACTATGGGCGAGGAGTGTCTTTCCCCGAACAATTCCCACACCCGTCTCATCGCAACTTGTTTCGATCCCCAAGACCAATGGTTCGGTCATCGTGCCCACCCCCCTTGCGCCCCTTCATCATGCCGACGCATCACGAGAGCATCCACACCATCGGGCTGGTAATACCCTTCGCGTCGATCAATCACCGCGAAACCTTCCGATTCATAGAGCGCCACAGCGGTGGGGTTGTCGGCGCGAACTTCCAGAAAGATATCCTGCACTTTTCGATTGCGTGCTTCTTCCAGAAGCGCACGCAACAAAGTTCGCCCGAGCCCTCTGCCGCGATGCGTGGGAAGGGTCGCAATTGTTTGGATATCTCCCCCGTCTCCGCCGCTGGGAGCAGCACGAAGCCCGGCGTATCCGGCAAACTCTTTGGTGCCCTCTGCTCGTGCCACCAGGTAGTAACTCATGGGGTGTGACACCTCTGCGACCATCAACTCGGGTGACCACGCATCGTGTCCAAAAATCTCGGATTCGTGCTGGATCATGTCCGGCAGGTCCTCCAGCTCAGCCCGCCTTAAGACATAGGTCATTGCGGTGGTGTCACATCAGGTTGGCGAAGATAGCGCGGCACAGGATCCGGGAACTCAAGCCCCCGAGCCACATAATCCTGAGCCACCAGGGCTAACTGCGCTGCGGGAATCTGCTCCGCAGTGATGCGAGGCAGTTGCCTGGCATCCCCCAGAGCTTCATCGAGATGCTCTGGCCTCGCCAGAGCAGGACCCACCTCGCGCGGAGAGTGGGCTCCTGCCCGATACACCGAGTAGGCGACTTCACCTCGCCTAGCATCGGAGATCACCACAACGTCGTGGTCACTGAAATACCCCACCGCATCGTGAGAAATGACCGGTTGGAGAGCAAGACCCCGGGAAAGAGCAAAAGCACTGGCTGCGGCCATTCCCACCCGGAGGCCCGTAAAGGCACCGGGCCCTATCCCCATCACGACACTGGTGAGATCGGAAGGCGCAGCCTGAGCCGTCGCGAATACCTGCTCTAACAAGACCCCGATCATTTCTGCGTGCCCGCGGGGGTCGGCGCTCATGGCCTCGGCAAGGACTATTCCCGCACCATCGACCAGCGCCACCTGGGTCCCCGCGGAGGAATCAATCGAGAGAAACATGTGACCCCTCTAGTGCTCCTCGAACACGGGCGAGAAAAGCCTCGCCACTGCCGTGAGGAGTGAGGGTGATGGTTCGGGGTTGATCAGTATCAAAATCATCTCCCTCCCCGAATGGCCTGTGGAATTCGAGCTCAAGCCAGGTGTCGCTCAAGAGGGAGGCGTAGGGGGCAGACCATTCGGCAAGCACGATGCTGGAGGGGACATCAATATCCAGTTCCTCAAACTCTGCGGCGGAACCCAGGCGATAGGCATCGATGTGGACCAGGGGTGGGGTGTGCGGTGTGCGCGAGGGATGTTCGCGTGCCACCACAAAGGTCGGGCTTGACACCGGTGTTTCCACCGCGAGACCTTCGCCAAAACCCCTGGCAAAAGTTGTTTTCCCCGCCCCCAATTCACCGGTCAAGATAAATACATCGCCAGCGTGGGCAACGAAGGCAATCGCCCTCCCCAAAGACTCCATCGCCTCGGTCGTGGGAATGGTGAGGATCACGGCGCAACCACGCGGGGAACGCGGGCACCCAAGCGTGTGACAATCTCATACGCGATGGTGCCACTGGCTTCTGCCCAGTCATTTGCACTCGGGTCACCCTCTGCAGGATCCCCCCACAACACCGCCCACTGGCCTTCGGTGACCGGCGAATCCCCCACGTCCACGCTGAGTTGGTCCATAGAAACCCGACCCGACACCACAAACTTTTCGCCCTTGATGGCCACTGGTCCAGCCGAGGAGCCATGCCGGGGTATCCCATCGGCATAACCCAAGGGAATCAACGCCAGCGTGGTGTCCCGCTCGGTTCGATAAGTGTGCCCGTATCCCACCCCTCGCCCTGCAGTAACCCGCTTGGTCAAAATGACCTGACCGCTGACTCTCATCGCCGGAATCAAACCGGCCTCGCGATACCTCGCGGTGACCGGAACGCCATAGGCCGCAGCCCCCACCCGCACCATGTCGTGAGCGAGAGCGGGTGAATCACTTGTTCCAATACTCGAGGCGACGTGGCGAATTTCTGGCACGATGCCGTATTCATGGGCCCTCGCCACCCCAGAATCAAATTCCCTGCCCTGCTCAGCGTCTGCCTCCAGGGATGCGCCCGAGAGGTGGGTGAAAATTCCGATGACCTGAACCCGGGCCGCTTTCTGCGCTTGTTGGACAGCGGAAAAGAAAGCGTCCCACTCGCTCGGATCCACACCATTTCGGCCCAAACCCGTATCCAGCTTCAGGTGGATACGAGCAGGCGCATTTTTCGCGGCCATCGCAGCGACCCTCTCTAGCTGAGCACGCGAGGAAACACCCAGGTCAATACCCTGTTCATACGCTTCGGCGAGGTCATCCTGGGGCCCAAAGAGCCACGCAAGAATAGGGCTGGTAATCCCCGCCGCACGAAGCTCCAGGGCTTCATCCAGGTCGGCCGTCCCCAGCCAGTCAGCGCCGCCCTCGAGGGCTGCCCGTGCTGCGGTTTCAGCCCCGTGACCGTAACCATTGGCTTTCACCACGATGAGCATGTGTGGCGTCTTTGCGATTGCTTTGAGCACTTCCACATTGTGGGAAATGGCTGCCGGGCGAATGCGCGCTTCGCGCATGTGCTGGCTCACGCTGCTGACTCCATGACGACAAACGCTATCGCCATCCCCGCGTCGTGCGAGAGCGAAAGGTGGTGACTCGTCACTTTCCGATCCGCAGCTCTGGCTTTTGTCCCACCAGAAAGGTGAAGATTCGGTGGCGCTCCGGGTGCGCCCCGAACATCGATGTCGTGCCAGGAAAATCCTTCGATATGTCCCCCCAGCGCCTTCAGGGTTGCCTCTTTCGCAGCAAATCTAGCCGCCAGAGAAGCACCAGGGAGAGAAAGATCAGCTCGGTCGCCAAAGAGTCGATGGGCGAGGGCAGGCGTCCTGGCTAACGCTCGCTCAAAGCGCGCGATGTCGACGATGTCGACCCCTACTCCCACCACCATGTCGCGCTCCGGCTACTCCACCGTGACGGATTTTGCCAGGTTACGGGGTTGATCGATATCAAGACCTTTGGCAGCCGCCAGCTCCATTCCAAAAATGTGCAGCGGAACAACCGATAGCAACGGCTCCATGAATGGTGAGGCTGGTGGGATAGCAATAACTTCGTCGGCATAGGGCAACACGGCAGCATCGCCCTTCTCCGCTATGGCGATCACCCGCGCCCCCCGGGCGCGGATTTCTTGAATGTTGGACACAACTTTATTGTGCAGGGAGGAGGGATCCCTCGGGCTTGGCACCATCACAAACACGATTTGGCCAGGCTCAATCAGGGCGATGGGGCCGTGCTTGAGCTCGCCGGCGGCGAAGCCTTCGGCATGAATATAGGCAAGCTCTTTGAGCTTGAGAGCCCCCTCAAGGGCAACGGGATAGCCGACGTGGCGGCCCAGATAAAGCACCGACCTGGTGTCCGCCATCCACCCGGCGAGTTCCTTAATCCTCGGGCCGGTATCGACCATTTCCTGGATTTGATCCGGAAGATTGTGCAAATCTTGCGCTGTTTGCGCCGCCAACTCAGCCGATACGACCCCCCGGTGCCTTCCAAGATAAAGCCCTAAAAGATAGACCGCAATGGTTTGGGAAAGGAATGCTTTGGTAGAGGCGACCGCCACCTCGGGTCCCGCATGGGTGTACAGGGTTGCGTCGGATTCCCGAGGGATCGTCGCGCCCTGGGTGTTGCAGATCGCCAGGGTTTGAGCCCCTAATTCGTTGGCGTAACGCACCGCCATCAAGGTGTCCATCGTTTCACCAGACTGGCTGACCGACACCACCAGGGTTCCCGCTCCCACCACCGGGTCGCGGTAACGGAATTCGTGGGAGAGCTCCACAGTGACGGGAATACCCGACCACTTTTCCATCGCATACGCCCCGAGCATCGCCGCATACGCAGCCGTGCCGCAGGCAATGAAAATCACCCGGTCGATGAGTGAGACATCCAAAGGATCCAGCTCAGGAATCGTTACTTCGCCCTCGGGTGACAGGCGGCCACGAAGTGTGTTGGCGACTGCTTCGGGTTCTTCGGAAATCTCCTTGGCCATGAAACTTGACCAACCGCCCTTATCGGCAGCAGAGGCATCCCAGTCGATAGTGAACTCGGGGGGATGAACAACCTCTCCCTCAAACGACATCACATCAATCGACTCTTTCGTGATGGTGACAATCTGATCTTGCCCCAGCGCCAATGCTTTGTGCGTATAGGCAACAAAAGCAGCAACATCAGAGCCCAAGAAGTTCTCGCCCTCACCCACACCGATCACCAGAGGTGAGTTGCGTCTGGCTCCCACCACAACGCCCGGGGCGTCCTCGTGAACGATGAGAAGGGTGAAAGCACCCTCCAACCGACCCACAACGTTCATCATCGCCTGGGTGAGATCCCTCGACTCGCGATAGGCGATCCCCAGCAACACTGCCGCTACTTCAGAATCGGTGTCACTGGAAAAGGTTTCTCCCGAGGCAACCAACTCTTCTTTGAGTTCGTGAAAGTTCTCAATAATTCCGTTGTGAATAAGGGCAAGTTTGCCGTCGTCGGCAAGGTGGGGATGCGCATTGGCGTCGGTCGGGGCACCGTGCGTTGCCCACCGCGTGTGCGCAATTCCCGTGGAACCACTTTCGAGTGGGCTGGTAACCAGGTCTTCTGCGAGAACACCGAGCTTTCCCGCTCTTTTGTGGGAAACGAGGCTTCCACTATCGGAAACAATGGCGACCCCGGCAGAGTCATATCCGCGGTATTCGAGGCGGGCAAGACCGGACATCAGCACCTCAGAACTCGAGCGCTGACCGACGTATCCCACAATTCCACACATGGCATTGAGTCTAGGCGATGGGCCCTCAGGGACCAGGCGCACTACTCTTATCCCTATGGCATCCGAGGGGCTCACGCAGGAAAACGGCAGCCCCTTCGTCGAATACGACCGGAAAACTTGGGCTGAATTAGCACCTGGTGCGCCCCTGCCTCTCTCAGAAGCCGAGCTTGCACGGGTGCGCTCAGTGGGGGACATGCTGGATGCCAAAGAGGTGTTGGAGGTCTATCAACCCCTCGCCAGGCTTCTTTCCCTCTACGCCGAGGGTGCCAGGCATGTCCACTCCATCACCCGGACGTTTCTGGGCGAGAACATGTCCCACACCCCCTTCATCATTGGGGTCGCCGGCAGTGTTGCGGTGGGTAAATCGACCACGTCGAGGGTGCTGGCCGAACTGCTCTCGAGAAACCCCGACACCCCGAAGGTGGCGCTGATTGCCACCGATGGTTTCCTTTTGCCGCTCAAAGAGCTCACCAAGGATGGGCTGCTGGCGCGCAAAGGATTCCCCGAAAGCTACGATCGGCGAGCCCTCCTGCGGTTCGTCTCTCAGCTAAAAAGTGGCGTCTCGCCCGTCGGCGCGCCGGTCTATTCCCACCTCTTCTATGACCGCGTCGAAGGTGAAACGTTGCAGATTGAGTCCCCCGACATTGTGATTGTCGAAGGCCTCAACGTTCTTGCTCCCCCGGCCACAAATTCGGCACTCGCCATTAGCGACCTGTTCGACTTCGGAATTTATGTCGACGCGAGAACCGGAGATATCGCCCGATGGTATGAGGAGCGCTTCGTCGAGCTTCAGCAGGGCGCCTTCAGCGACCCCCGAAGCTACTTCCACAAGTATGCCGTTTTGGCAGAACCGCAAGCGAGAGAAGAGGCTCGGCGCATTTGGCGAGAAATCAACGAACCAAACCTCACCGAAAACATTTTGCCCACCAGGCCCCGGGCATCCCTCATCTTGCGCAAGGAGTCAGATCACCGGATCAACACGGTGCTGTTGAGAAAAACCTAGGCCAGGGCGAGTTCTTTCGAAATAACCCCTGCCACCGATTCCGCTATCCGCTCGGCGGTGGCAACATCACTGGCTTCCACCATGACCCGAATCAAGGCCTCTGTCCCCGAAGGACGAACCATCACGCGGCCTGAATCGCCCAGTTCTTGCGCAGCAGCAGCAATAGCCGCATGCACGATCGGGTGGGTAGCGAAAGCAGAGCGATCCACGCCAGAAACATTCACAAGCACCTGGGGGAAGATTTCAATCTGATCTGCCAGCTCCGCCAAGGAGCGACCTGTCCGATGGACTTCCCGGGCCAGATGGAGACCTGTGAGTATCCCATCCCCCGTGGTCGAATGCTCCGTGAGGATGACGTGACCAGATTGTTCTCCACCGAGGCTTCCGCCGCTTCGATCAAGTTCTTCGAGCACATACCGATCTCCAACAGCGGTTTCTTTCACCGTGATGCCTTGCCGAGACATCGCAACGCGAAGTCCCATATTCGACATCACCGTGGCGACCAAAGTATCCCCAGCGAGTGTTCCTGCCTCCTTCATGGAAATAGCAAGAATCGTCATGATCTGATCTCCATCGACCACCCGGCCCGCGTGATCAACAGCGAGAGCGCGGTCGGCGTCCCCGTCATGGGCGATTCCGAAATCGGCCCCTACCTCAAGAACTTTCTCCTGCAACTTCTCTAAGTGGGTCGAGCCACAACCCTCATTAATGTTCAGGCCGTCCGGATCGTTTCCCATCACCGTGACGGTGGCGCCCGCTGTTTCAAAGACTCGCGGGGCAATTCCCGAGGCGGCACCGTTGGCGCAGTCCAGCACGATGTGGAGCCCTCCGAGGTCTTGGTCAAGTGTCTGGAGCAGATGCAGGACATAGCGGTCTTCAGCATCAGCAAAGCGTTGGATTCGTCCCACATCACCGCCGGTGGGGGCGAGGGCAGGCTCGTGCATCATTTCTTCGATTCGGTCTTCAACCTCATCGGGAAGCTTGGTGCCCCCGTAGGAGAAGAACTTGATTCCGTTATCGGGGGCGGGGTTGTGGGAAGCCGAAACCATCACCCCAAAGTCAAAGCCACCTTCTCGCACCAAAAAGGCTGCCGCCGGCGTGGGAATGACGCCCGCGTCGTAAACATCGATTCCGGAGCTTGCGAGTCCCGCAGCAACCGCTGCGCCGAGAAACTCGCCAGAAATTCTGGGGTCTCTCGCCATGACCGCCCTAGGTCGGCGGCCTTCAGCCTTGAGCTCGTCAGCGTGACGACCCTTAGTGAGCACCAAAGCCGCACTTTGACACAGGCGCACGACCATATCTGCCGTGAGCTCGCGGTTTGCGAGCCCCCGGACCCCGTCGGTGCCAAAAATGCGACCCATGTGGTGGGGGGCCGATTAACGCTTCGAGTACTGAGGAGCCTTACGAGCCTTCTTGAGACCGGCCTTCTTACGCTCTTTCACGCGGGCATCCCGTGACAGGAAGCCAGACTTCTTGAGTGTGGCGCGGTTGTTTTCTTCATCAATCTGGTTCAAGGAACGAGCAATGCCCAAACGTAACGCACCAGCCTGACCGGATGGTCCGCCACCAGTAATGCGGGCAATGACGTCATAGCTGCCACCGAGCTCCAAGATCGTAAACGGGTCATTGATGAGCTGCTGGTGAAGCTTGTTCGGGAAGTACTCTTCAAGGGTGCGACCGTTCACGGTGTAGGAGCCAGAACCTGGAACCAGGCGCACGCGGGCGATCGCTTGCTTGCGACGGCCCACAGCGTGCCCACCAACGGTGAGTGGCTTGCGAGGCTTCTTTTCGGCAACCTCAGCCGTGACCGGCGTTTCGGTGCTGAATGAGGTGGGAGCTTCTGCTTCCACAGCGGAGTCTTGTGTTTCTTCTGAGTTAGCCACGATGTGTGTCCTTAGCTTCTGCGCTACTGCGCGATCTGGTCAAGAGAGTAGGGCTTAGGCATCTGAGCCTGGTGAGGGTGGGTGTCGCCGGTGTAAACCTTGAGCTTGGCCATCTGGTCGCGACCCAACGTGTTCTTGGGCAACATGCCGCGAATAGCTTTTTCCACGGCCCGAATGGGGTTCGTCTCCATGAGCTTGTCGTAGGTCACTCCGGTGAGGCCGCCGGGATAACCCGAGTGGCGATACGCCACCTTTTGGGTCAGCTTGGATCCGGTCAAAACCACCTTGTCGGCGTTCACAATGATGACGTGGTCACCCATGTCCATGTGGGGCGCGAAAGTGGGCTTGTGCTTTCCACGCAGCAAGGCTGCGGTGTGGGAAGCGAGGCGGCCCAGAACAACGTTCGTGGCATCAATGATGAGCCACTCGCGCTGAACATCAGCGGGCTTGGGTGAAAAGGTGCGCGTCATGCGACATTCCTTTGCGGTTCGAGGTGTTCGTGAATCCCGCTCCGTGGGTGTTCTGTATCAGAACCTCCCGGTGGAGGGCTCAACCTGGTACACAATCGGCGATTGGCACCAACTTCCTACCTTAGAGCAGATTCTGGGGCCGGTCAATCCGCGGGAATACCTCTTCGCTGGCGAGTACCTTCGGCCCTACCCCACAGTTCATCATCAGGGGGATACGTGACTGATACCAGAGTCAAACCCTTGGCTGGCATGGTCACCCACTCGCTGGTTCTTTTGCCTTTTGTGCGAGCAGCGAGGACACCGGGGATGGTCATTGTTCCCCGCCCCACCGCGACACAAGAACCCACCAAGGACCGAATCATGGAATGGCAAAAAGCATCGGCAGAAAGCTGTGCCACCAACACCCCCTCGCTATCTCGCTCCCAGTCGAAGCGCTGGAGAGTGCGAATAGTCGTGGCACCAGCCCGGGGCCGACAAAAAGCCTGAAAATCATGAAGCCCCAGCAATGCCTGAGCGGCGTCGCTCATTGCCGCAACATCCAAGTCATAGGCCGTCACAGCGGTGACGTCTCGCTTGAGGGGGTTTTTCTGCGCCCTGCGGTCGGCAAGCCGATACTCGTAATGCCTCGCCAGGGCAGAAAAGCGTGCGTTGAAGCCTTCGGGGGCTTTATCGATCGAATGGACAACGATGGCGTCGGTGCGCAATGCCCCGTTGACCCGCTTGGCTAACAAGGCCAACGCTGAGGGGGTCAGCACGACAGAATCGGCCAGCTCCGCATGGGCGACCTGGCCGATGGCGTGAACTCCCGAATCGGTGCGTCCGGCAACAATCGTGGAAATCTCTTTCCGAGAAACCCGCAACACCGTTGCCAGTGCGTGCTCCAGCTCACCTTGAATAGTGGTGAGGCGGGTCTGTTTTGCCCAACCCGAATACTCCGTGCCCAGGTAGGCACAGTGAATTCGCAATCGGGTAGTCACGAATGCCAGTGTAAACAGTTCACGCGAGGGCTACCGAAAGCTATGTGGCTCTCGGGAAAAACTGAAGCACCCAGCCCGGAGACTGGGTGCTTCAGTGACGCTCTATTTTGCTTCTTCGGCAGGCTCTTCCAAGGCCTCTTCAGCAGGTGCAGCAGCTTCTTCCACAGCAACCTCTTCCGCTGCGGCCTCTTCAGGCGCCGCTTCCTCGGGTGCTGATGCTGCGACCTCGACAGATTCCGTTGCCTCTGCTGATTCGGGAGCGGTGGTATCTTCCACAACCTCGGTCACTTCTTCAACGACCTCGGGAGCAGGAGCAGCTTTCGCTACCTCAGGCTTTGCCTTCTTGGTCTTGGGCTTGGGGTTCACGGGCTCCAAAACCAGCTCGATGACGGCCATGGAGGCGTTGTCGCCCTTGCGGTAACCGGTCTTGATGATGCGGGTGTAACCGCCTTCACGCTTGTCGACCTGAGGAGCAATCTCCATGAACAACTTGTGCACCGCAGACTTGTCGCGAATGATCGTCATCACCCGACGACGAGCGTGAAGGTCACCGCGCTTTGCAAAGGTCACCAACCTCTCGGCGAGGGGGCGCAAACGCTTTGCTCGGGTCTCCGTGGTCTGAATGCGACCGTGGGTGAACAAAGCAGTGGCAAGGTTCGCCAACATCAAACGCTCGTGGGCAGGTCCACCTCCGAGGCGGGGTCCTTTAGTGGGCTTAGGCATTGTTGTGTTCTCTTCCGTCTTTCACAGGGCTATTCAGCGGGGAGTCCCCACTGGGATTTAGTACTCTTCGCCTTCTTCAAGCCCGCTGTAAAAAGCGGAACCATCAAAGCCGGGGATCGGGTCTTTGAGCGAGAGGCCCATTTCGATGAGCTTGTCGCGAACTTCATCCACAGACTTCTGACCGAAGTTACGGATGTTCATCAGCTGGTGCTCGGAGAGAGCAACCAATTCGCTCACGTTGTTGATACCTTCACGCTTCAGGCAGTTGTAGCTGCGAACCGTAAGGTCAAGGCTCTCGATGGGCATAGCCATTTCGCTGGAGAGAACTACCTCTACCGGTGCTGGGCCAATTTCGATACCTTCAGCTTCTGCGTTCAAGTCGCGGGCGAGGCCAAAGAGCTCGACAAGGGTGCGACCGGAGGAAGCTACCGCATCGCGAGGGCTCATCGAAGGCTTGGTTTCCACATCCACCACAAGACGGTCGAAGTCAGTGCGCTCACCGGCACGAGTTGCCTCGACGCGGTAGGTCACCTTCAACACGGGTGAATAGATCGAGTCGATCGGAATCTGGCCGGCTTCGGCATACTCGTTGCGGTTCTGAACAGAGGAGACATACCCACGACCGCGCTCAATGGTGAGCTCAAGTTCGAAGCTTGCCTTGTCATTCAAGGTTGCGATGTGAAGTTCGGGGTTATGAACCTCAACACCGGCGGGTGCCTGAATGTCAGCGGCCGTCACGGCACCAGATCCGGTCTTACGCAGGTAGGCGGTGATGGGCTCATCGTGCTCGCTGGAGACAACGAGGTTCTTGATGTTCAAGATGATCTCGGTGACGTCCTCTTTCACGCCCTCCACAGTGGAGAACTCGTGCAGCACGCCATCAATACGAATGCTGGTCACGGCAGCGCCGGGGATCGAGGAAAGCAGGGTGCGACGCATGGAGTTACCCAACGTGTAACCAAAGCCTGGCTCAAGGGGCTCAATCACGAAGGCTGAGCGGAAATCGGAGAGGGTTTCTTCTGTCAGAGTGGGGCGCTGTGCAATGAGCACTGGTGTTTCCTTTCGGCTAAGTGTCCGCTATATGACACTTGGTTGAGGGCCGGCCTGGGCCGTACTAACTATGGGGTTATGGAGGGGTGGGGCTGAGTCCTGGAAAACCAGAACCAGCTCCTAACTACACGCGACGACGCTTGGGCGGACGGCAACCGTTGTGGGCCTGAGGCGTCACATCGGTAATCGAGCCCACCTCCAGGCCTGCGGCCTGGAGTGAACGAATCGCTGTCTCGCGACCGGAGCCCGGTCCCTTGACGAAAACTTCAACCTTCTTCATGCCGTGCTCCTGTGCCTGGCGGGCAGCAGATTCCGCAGCCAGCTGTGCAGCATAAGGGGTTGACTTACGTGAGCCTTTGAACCCCACTCCACCAGAAGACGCCCACGAGATAACGGCGCCCGAAGGATCCGTGATCGAGACGATGGTGTTGTTGAAGGTGGACTTGATGTGAGCCTGGCCCACAGCAATGCTCTTCTTGGTCTTCCGCCTGGGCTTCCGGACGGACGCTTTAGGTGCTGCCATGATTTTTCTCCGTGATTCTTAGTCTGAGGGGTGGACGAGCGAGGCCTACGCGGCCTTCTTCTTGCCGGCCACAGTGCGCTTGGGGCCTTTGCGGGTGCGAGCGTTGGTCTTCGTGCGCTGACCTCTCACGGGGAGTCCACGGCGGTGGCGGATTCCTTGGTAGCTACCAATTTCCACCTTGCGGCGAATATCAGCGGTCACTTCACGGCGCAGGTCACCCTCAACCTTGAACATTCCTTCGATGTGTTCGCGCAGCTTCAACAGCTGGTCATCGGTCAAATCTTTGACGCGAATGCTGGGGTCGATCCCGGTGGCCTCTAGCGATTGCTTCGAGCGGGTGCGACCGACTCCATAGATGTAGGTAAGGGCGATTTCGACCCGCTTGTCGCGGGGAATATCGACTCCGGCAAGACGTGCCATGTCATTTCTCCTGGTGCTGTGAGAGGTGTGGAGCAGAATCTGTGCTCGGGCCTCTCCCCGAGGAGTCCTCCGTCCAAGACGGAATCTCGATCCTGCTGGTGGTGTGTTGAGTTATTAGCCTTGACGCTGCTTGTGACGGGGATTTTCGCAAATCACCATTACTTTTCCATGGCGACGAATGACTTTGCACTTGTCGCACATGGTCTTAACACTGGCGCTGACCTTCATGTTTTTTCCTTTATATCGCTGGCCTCGTGCCCGAGTGGATCCCCGGGCCGTTCCTTACCCAGTGCCTATTTGTAACGGTAGACGATGCGACCACGGCTGAGATCATAAGGACTGAGCTCCACGATTACCTTGTCTTCAGGCAAAATCCGGATGTAATGCTGACGCATTTTCCCCGAAATGTGGGCAAGAACCTTGTGACCGTTGGTCAACTCCACACGGAACATTGCATTGGGAAGGGCTTCGACTACCGAGCCTTCGATTTCAATGACGCCGTCTTTGTTGGCCATAGCCTCATGTCTTGTTGTAGCGAATGTGCACTGGTCATGCGTTGTGGGCAGAAAAACCGTAAAAGCCTTTTTGACACCAAAGTCCTATCCTAGACCCGCTTTTCTCCAGGCACAAGTCCCAGATCACGAAGTTAGGACGGGGTAATTCTCCGAGCTGTCAGCGCAGCCATAATCCGATGGGTGACCTCCGTGATGTCACCAATTCCATCAATCGGCGCGACCAGGCCCCGGCTGGTAAAAATATCAATCAGAGGCGCTGTCTGCTCTTGATACACCTGAAGGCGGTGGCGAACAACGCTTTCGTCATCATCGCTTCTGCCCTGATCGATGGCGCGTAAACGAAGACGCTCCACCACGACATCAGGGTCTGCGACCAGCTGGACGACGACATCCAACGCGGTGTCATGAGTGGCGAGAAAGTCGTCGAGGTGCCGAACCTGATCCGGCGTGCGGGGATAACCATCTAAGAGAAACCCACCACCACAATCCGGGTCCGCTAAGCGGTCTGTGATCAAATCATTGGTGAGGGAATCGGGGACATTGTCCCCGGCGTCCATAAACGCTTTGGCCTGAAGCCCCAGTGGTGTTTCGTTCTTGACGTTGTGGCGGAAAATATCTCCGGTCGAAATCGCTGGGACACCAAAAGCTTTCGAGAGCTCCAACGCCTGAGTCCCCTTCCCCGCGCCCGGTGGGCCAATCAGGAGAAGTCGGGTGCCGGAGGTCACTTGAGCAAGCCCTCATAGTGACGCTGTTGGAGCTGCGCATCGATTTGCTTCACCGTATCCAGCCCCACACCCACGATGATCAAAATACTCGCACCGCCGAAGGGGAAGTTTTGATTGGCGTTCACCGTGGCCAAGGCCACCAAAGGAATCAGCGCAACAAGACCGAGATAGAGCGAGCCAGGGAGCGTAATTCTGGTCAACACGTAATCGAGATACTCCGCCGTGGGGCGTCCCGCTCGGATACCAGGAATGAAGCCGCCGTAGCGCTTCATATTGTCGGCCACTTCTTCGGGGTTGAAGATGATAGCCACGTAGAAGTAGGTAAAGCCAACAATCAGAAGGAAATAGACCGCCATATAGAGCGGGTTGTCACCGGAGGTGAGGTTGTTCTGAATCCAGACAACCCATGCCGAGGTTGTCCCATCAGCACTGGTGGTGTTGAACTGTGCCAACAAGGCAGGCAGATACAGCAGTGACGAGGCGAAGATGACGGGAATAACACCGGCCATGTTGACCTTGATGGGGATGTAGGTGTTCGTTCCGCCGTAGGTGCGGCGGCCCACCATGCGCTTGGCATATTGGACGGGCACCCGACGCTGCGACTGCTCCACAAAGACGACGAGGCCCATGATGACAATTCCCACAGCGATCACAATCACGAAGATGGTGGAACCGTTGGACTGGGCGATAGCCCACAAGGACGAGGGGAAGACAGCAGCGATGGACACGAAGATCAATAGCGACATCCCATTGCCCACACCGCGTTCGGTGATCATTTCGCCGAGCCACATAATGAGGCCCGTTCCAGCCGTCATGGTGATAACCATCAGAATGATGGCGTACCAGGCATCGTTAGCTAAAAGTTGGTTACACGCAGGACCTCCGGAGTTACCGAACATCGCACCGCTTCGCGCCACAGTAATCAAGGTGGTCGACTGGAGAAGTGCCAACCCAATGGTGAGGTAGCGGGTGTACTGAGTGAGTTTGCTCTGGCCTGCCTGGCCTTCTTTATGGAGGGCTTCGAAGTGAGGAATCACAACGCGAAGCAGCTGGGTAATAATTGACGCCGTGATGTAGGGCATGATTCCCAGCGCAAAAATTGACAGCTGAAGAAGTGCGCCACCACTGAAGAGGTTAATCAGCTCATACAGGCCAGCAGTGTTACCCGTTCCGGCAAGACACTGTTGAACGTTGCGGTAATCAACAAACGGGGCGGGGATAAAGGAGCCCAGACGGAAAAGACCGATGATGGCCAGCGTAAAGAGAACTTTTCGCCTCAGATCGGGAGTCTTGAAGATTCTCCCTATGGAACCGATCACATCATCCTCCTGCACCGTGCCTACTGGCACGTGGGTTTGAGCTTACTGCCTCAGCGGACCCGGTGGAAAAGCGCTAACCGCTGCCCCACCGGGGGAAACGCTTACTCTTTGACGGAACCGCCGGCTTTAGCGATTTTCTCTGCGGCTTGCTTCGACACTTTGTCGACACTCACCGTGAGAGCAACGCTGAGGTCGCCATCCGCCAATACCTTGACTTTTTCGTTCTTGCGAACAGCCCCCTTAGCCACCAAATCATCAATCGTGACGTCTCCACCTTTGGGGTAGAGCTCACTCAGACGACCGACGTTCACGACCTGATACTCCACGCGGAAGGGGTTCGTGAAACCACGGAGCTTCGGTGTGCGCATGACGGAGGTCAACTGGCCACCTTCGAAACCAGGACGAACCTGGTAACGGGCCTGGGTGCCCTTTGTTCCACGACCAGCGGTCTTACCCTTGGACGCTTCACCACGACCCACGCGGGTTTTGGCTTTCTTGGCTCCAGGTGCGGGACGCAGGTGGTGGAGTTTCACCACACCAGGTCGCGCAACTTTCTCAACAGGAGCCTTCTTCGCTGCGGGCTTCTTAGCTGTAGCCGCGGCAGGTGCCTTCTTTTCTGCAGCGGCAGCAGGCTTGGCGGCCGCTGTCTTTGCAGCAGGTGCCTTAGCAGCAGGTGCTTTGGCGACAGGCGCTTTAGCGGCAGGGGCCTTAGCAGCGGCTGGCTTCTTCGCAGCCGGTGCTTTCGCCGCGGGTGCCTTGGCAGCAGTCTTGGCAGCAGGCGCCTTTGTTGCAGGAGCTTTTGCAGTGCCAGCAGCTGGCTTTTTCGCCGGTGCTTTTGCTGCCGCAGGCTTTGCGGCGGGCTTCTTTGCAGCGGGCTTAGCCGCTGGCTTCTTCTCTTCAGCCATTAGTCAATCTCCTCGACCTTCACCAGGTGTGCGACGGTGCGCACATACCCGCGGTTGGCGGACGTGTCTTCACGGACGACGGAATCGCCGATCCTTCTCAATCCCAAGCTCCGAAGAGTGTCCCGCATGTTCTGCTTTTCACTGATCTTCGACTTGATCTGGGTGATTTTGAGTTGCTTAGCCATTACGCACCAGCCTTCACTGCTGCCGCGGCGTCTGCCTCGGCACGAACCAAATGGGCAGGGGCAACATCTTCAAATTCGGCACCCCGGCGGGCAGCAACGGCGCGAGGCTCTTCGAGCATCTTAAGTGCCGCCACAGTGGCGTGGACAATGTTGAGGGTGTTGGAAGAACCCAACGACTTGCTCAGCACGTCGTGAATCCCAGCACACTCAAGGACGGCGCGAACCGGTCCTCCAGCGATAACTCCAGTACCGGGGGTGGCGGGCCTCAACAGCACGACACCGGCAGCCGCTTCACCTTGAACAGGGTGCGGGATGGTCTGGGCCACGCGAGGGACCTTGAAGAAGTTCTTCTTCGCGTCCTCGACACCCTTAGAGATGGCGGTGGGAACTTCGCGGGCTTTGCCGTAGCCAACCCCGACCATTCCGTTTCCATCCCCAACAACCACCAGAGCGGTAAAGCTGAAACGACGTCCACCCTTGACCACTTTGGAAACACGGTTGATGGTCACCACGCGCTCGAGGAACTGGCTCTTCTCCGTGTCCCTAGCTCCGCGGTCCCTGGCTCCGGGTGCACGTTCACGGCTACCACGACGGGCCTCGCGAGGCTCTTTAGTGATGTCCGTCTCGGGCGCCGTGGTTGCAGGAGCTTCGCTCACAGCAGCATCCTTTACTTCTTCGCTCACAGTTCCAATCCACTCTCTCTGGCGCTTTCAGCGACAGCTGCTACTCGTCCGGCGTATCGGTTTCCACCGCGGTCAAAAACCACGGAGGCAACGCCCGCCTTCTTTGCGCGCTCGGCGATCAGCTTGCCAATCGACTTGGCTTTTTCGGTCTTGTCGGCCTTGGATGACCTGAAATCAGGCTCCATGGTCGAAGCGGAGGCCACGGTGTGTCCGATGGCGTCGTCCACAACCTGGACAAAGAGGTGACGTGCGGAACGCGTCACGACCAAGCGAGGCTTTGTCGCCGTGCCAACAATTTTCTTCCGAAGCCTGGTGTGGCGACGATCTCTGGCCGCAGAACGGCTCTTTCCTCTAACGAAAGCCATCTCTACTTACCAGCCTTTCCAGCCTTGCGACGAACGTGCTCACCCTCGTAGCGCACACCCTTGCCTTTATAAGGCTCTGGCTTACGCAACTTGCGGATGTTGGCAGCAACTTCACCGACAGCTTGCTTGTCAATGCCGCTCACAGTGAGCTTGTCGTTGCCCTCGATCGTGAAGGTGATTCCTGCGGGAGGATCCACCGAGACCGGGTGAGAGAAACCAAGCTGCAGTTCAACGCCCTGGCCCTTCGCAGCGATACGGTAACCCGTTCCGACAATCTCAAGTGACTTCTTGTAACCCTCAGTCACACCAATGATCTGGTTGTTGATGAGGGTCCTGGTCAATCCGTGCAACGACCGCGATTCGCGCTCGTCATCGGGGCGGGTGACAAGAACCTGGTTTTCCGCCATGGTGGCGACAATGGGCTCCTTGACGCGCAAGGAAAGCTCCCCTTTGGGGCCTTTCACTGCGACATCTTGTCCCTGGATACTGACGGTGACGCCAGTGGGGATCTCAATGGGCATACGACCAATACGTGACATCAGAGTTACCACACGTAGGCGAGGACTTCCCCACCCACGCCTTTCTTGGTCGCCTGACGGTCTGTCAAAAGCCCCGAGGATGTGGACAGAATTGCTACGCCCAATCCACCGTGAACTTTAGGAATCTCAGAAGACTTTGCATAGACACGAAGGCCAGGCTTCGACACGCGCTTAATGCCCACGATGGAGCGTTCGCGGTTGGGCCCATATTTCAGATCCAACGTCAGTGTCTTGCCCACGCGGGCTTCTTCCAACTTCCAGCTAGCGATGTACCCCTGAGCTTTGAGAATCTCAGCGATGTTTATCTTCAGTTTGGAATTTGGCATCGACACGGTGTCGTGGTGCGCCTGATTCGCATTGCGCAGTCTGGTCAGCATGTCTGCGACCGGATCTGTCATTGTCATGGTGTTTCTCTTTTCTCAAACTGGTTTCGACTCGGGGACACCCTTGCCGACCTAGTTAGTTAGGGGCTTAGGAGCCCTCGGTTGGAGTCTTGCTCGCGAAGGGGAAACCTAGTGAGCGCAATAGGGCTCGACCTTCATCGTCATTCTTTGCGGTGGTGACAATGGTGATGTCGAAGCCGCGAACGCGATCAATGTTGTCCTGGTTGATTTCGTGGAACACCGACTGCTCAGTGATACCAAAGGTGTAGTTACCGTTGCCATCGAACTGACGGTCGCTCATCCCGCGGAAGTCGCGGATACGAGGCAATGCCAGGTTGATCAGACGGTCCAGGAACTCCCATGCGCGGTTACCGCGCATGGTGACGTGGGCCCCAATGGGCATCCCTTCACGCAGCTTGAACTGTGCGATAGAGACCTTGGCGTTGGTGACGACGGGCTTCTGACCGGTAATCGCGGTCAGATCCTTGATAGCGCCCTCAATGACCTTGGAGTCACGTGCTGCTTCACCAACACCGGTGTTGACAACAACCTTGACGATCCCTGGCACCTGGTGAGGGTTCGTGAAACCAAACTCTTCCTTCAGCGCCGGAACGATCTCGTTGCGATAAATCGCCTTCAGGCGAGGAACACTCGAAGTGCTCGGGGCAGTAGCTGTTGCCATTAGAGCTCTTCTCCTGACTTCTTGGCGATGCGCACGCGCACCTGCTTCGTGACACCGCGCTTCTCAACGGTGGTGGTCTTGTAGCCCACGCGAGTGGGCTTCTTGGTCTTGGGGTCAACCAAGGCGACGTTCGAGATATGGATGGGAGCCTCCATGGTTTCCTTGCCCCCGGTCTTGCCGCCGCGCTGGCTTTGGCCTACCCGAGTGTGCTTGGTGACGTAGTTCACGCCTTCGACCAGGATGCGGTTGCGCTCGGCAATCACCTCGATCACCTCGCCCTGCTTGCCTTTGTCTCCACCGCGAGCTTCGCTCGCGCCAGTGATGACCTGAACCAGGTCACCCTTCTTAATTTTTGCCATGGTTAGATAACCTCCGGTGCCAACGAGATGATCTTCATGAAGCGCTTGTCGCGCAGTTCACGACCCACGGGCCCAAAAATACGGGTTCCGCGTGGCTCACCTTCTTTACTCTTGATCAGGACCGCTGCGTTCTCATCGAACTTGATGTAAGAACCATCTGCACGACGGGTCTCTTTCACGGTGCGCACGATGACGGCCTTGACGACCTCACCCTTCTTGACGTTGCCGCCAGGAATTGCGTCTTTGACAGTGGCGACAATGATGTCCCCCAGGCCCGCATAGCGGCGCCCGGAGCCACCCAACACACGGATAGCCAAAAGTTCTTTGGCACCGGTGTTGTCAGCCACCTTGACTCGGGATTCTTGCTGAATCATGGGTTACTTCGCCTTCTCAACGATGTTGACTAGACGCCACCGCTTGGTGGCGGAGAGTGGACGGGTCTCGGTGATCACAACGAGGTCACCAATACCTGCGGAGTTGGTCTCATCGTGAGCCTTGACCTTGGAGGAGCGGCGCAGAACCTTGCCATACAGGGGGTGCTTCACGCGGTCTTCGACCTCAACAACAATGGTCTTATCCATCTTGTCGCTGGTGACGTATCCCCGGCGGACCTTGCGGTATCCACGGGCATCCGCGTCGCGGACATCGCGCTCAGAGGACTCGTGGCCCTTCTTCACATCGGCGGCCATCATGCACTCTCCTCAGTTGCTTCAGGCTCTGGGGCCTTCTCACTCTTCTTGGTCGTCTTCTTCGCAGCCTTCTCCACCGGAGCAGGCGTAGCCCGAATCCCCAGTTCGCGCTCGCGAATCACGGTGTAAATGCGGGCGATATCGCGCTTGATGGCGCGAAGTCGTCCGTGGTTGTCGAGCTGTCCAGTCGCAGACTGGAAGCGCAGGTTGAAAAGCTCTTCTTTGGAGCGACGAAGTTCGTCCAAAAGACGCTCGTCTTCGAAGGTGTCCAGCTCAACGGGAGCCAATTCTTTCGATCCGATAGACATTACATGCCCTCCTCACGCTTGATGATGCGAGCTTTCAGGGGAAGCTTGTGAATAGCTCTGGTGAGCGCTTCCTTTGCCAACTCTTCAGAAACACCGGCGACCTCGAAAAGAACGCGGCCTGGCTTGACGTTGGCGATCCACCACTCGGGTGAACCCTTACCGCTACCCATGCGGGTTTCTGCAGGCTTCTTGGTCAAGGGGCGGTCAGGGTAGATGTTGATCCACACTTTTCCACCACGCTTGATGTGACGGGTCATCGCGACACGCGCTGACTCAATCTGACGGTTGGTGACATAGGCGCTGGTGATCGCCTGAATTCCATACTCACCAAACGACACCGTGGTGCCACCGGTTGCGTGCCCACCGCGCTTGGGGTGGTGCTGCTTACGGAACTTCACTTTACGAGGAATCAACATTCTTACTCGGCTCCCCCTGCAGCAACGGGTGCTGCTTCATTGGCTGGAGCACCAGCCGGTCCACGACGTGCTGGGCCACCGCGGTCAGGACGCTGCGAACGCTGTGATGCTTGCTCGCGCGCGAGCTCCTTGTTCGTGATGTCGCCCTTATAGATCCAGACCTTCACACCAATGCGCCCGAAGGTCGTGCGGGCCTCGTAGAAGCCGTAGTCAATGTTGGCGCGAAGCGTGTGCAGTGGCACGCGACCCTCGCGATAGAACTCGGAACGGCTCATTTCAGCGCCACCGAGTCGACCAGAAACCTGGATACGAACGCCCTTGGCGCCAGCGCGCTGCGCGCCCTGGAGTCCCTTACGCATCGCGCGACGGAAAGCCACACGGCCTGCAAGCTGCTCGGCAATTCCCTGAGCAACCAATTGAGCTTCGCTCTCGGGGTTCTTCACCTCGAGGATGTTCAGCTGAATCTGCTTGCTGGTCATCGTTTCCAAGTCGGCACGGATGCGCTCTGCTTCGGCACCGCGGCGACCAATAACGATGCCGGGACGAGCGGAGTGGATGTCCACGCGCACTCGGTCACGCGTGCGCTCAATTTCGATACGAGCGATACCTGCACGGTCGAGCTCTTTCTTCAAGAACTCGCGAATGCGGATGTCTTCCGTCACAAAATCGGAGTAGCGCTGACCCTTCTTGGTGGAGTCAGAGAACCATCGCGACACGTGGTCGGTGGTGATCCCCAAACGGAAGCCGTAAGGATGTACTTTCTGACCCATTACTTGCCAGCCTTCTGTGTCGTGCGGCTCGGATTAACCGAAGCCTCGTCGGGCGTAGCCAAGACCACGGTGATGTGGCTGGTGCGCTTGAGAATGCGGAACGCCCGGCCTTGAGCGCGCGGACGGAACCGCTTCATGGTGATTCCCTCGTCCACGAAGGCTCGGGCGATGAACAGGTCTTGGTCGTCCAGGAAAACGCCATTCTTGTCAGCGGTAACGCGGGCGTTAGCCATGGCAGATGCGACAAGCTTGGCCACAGGCTCACTCGCTGCCTGGGGGGCAAACTTCAACACGGCAAGAGCTTCAGCAGCCTGCTTGCCTCGAATGACGTCGACAATACGACGTGCTTTCTGCGGGGTGACGCGAATGTTGCGCACCTTGGCGATGGATTCAACCATGTCTTTTCCTCCTCGTCACCGCGCTTAGCGGCGACGGCCTTTCCGGTCGTCTTTTTCGTGACCACGGAAGGTGCGGGTGGGGGCAAACTCGCCGAGTTTGTGACCCACCATGGTTTCCGTGACAAAAACGGGGATGTGCTTGCGTCCATCGTGAACGGCAATGGTGTGACCGAGCATCGAGGGAACAATCATCGAGCGGCGTGACCAGGTCTTGATCACGTTCTTGGTGCTGGCTTCGTTTTGGCGCACAACCTTTTGCATAAGGTGCTCGTCCACGAAGGGTCCCTTTTTCAGACTACGAGGCATGTCTAACTCTCCTACTAGCGCTTCTTGCCGACAGTGCGACGACGGACAATTTGTTTGTTGCTGGCTTTCTTACGTGAACGGGTTCGTCCTTCAGACTGGCCCCAGGGGCTGACGGGGTGACGACCACCAGAGGTCTTACCCTCACCACCACCGTGGGGGTGATCCACAGGGTTCATGGCAACACCACGGACAGTGGGGCGGACACCCTTCCAGCGCATACGGCCGGCTTTACCCCAGTTGATGTTTGCCTGTTCAGCATTTCCGACTTCACCGATGGTTGCGCGGCAGCGAGCGTCGACGTTGCGGATTTCACCAGAGGGCAAACGCAGCTGCGCGTTAGGGCCATCTTTAGCGACAAGACGAACAGCTGCTCCTGCGGAGCGGGCCATCTTGGCACCACCGCCGGGACGAAGCTCAATGGCGTGAATAACCGTTCCCACGGGGATGTTGCGCAAAGGCAAGTTGTTTCCAGGCTTGATGTCAGCGCTGGGACCAGACTCGATGATGTCGCCCTGACGAAGCTTGTTAGGAGCAAGGATGTAACGCTTGGTTCCATCTACGAAGTGCAACAAGGCAATACGTGCGGTGCGGTTGGGGTCGTACTCAATGTGAGCAACCTTGGCGTTCACGCCATCTTTGTCATTACGGCGGAAATCGATGATGCGGTACTGGCGCTTGTGGCCACCACCGATGTGGCGGGTGGTGATGCGACCCTGGTTGTTCCGTCCACCAGTCTTGGGCAGGGGACGAAGCAAAGACTTCTCGGGGGTGCTGCGGGTGATTTCCTGGAAATCAGCAACCGAAGAACCACGACGACCGGGGGTCGTCGGCTTGTATTTACGAATAGCCATGTTCTACTTCCTACCTAGCCGACAGCCGTGAAGATATCGATGGACCCAGAGGACAGGGTGACAATCGCACGCTTGGTGTCTTTGCGCTTTCCTGTTCCAAACTTGGTGCGACGGGTCTTGCCCGTCTTGTTGAGGGTGTTCACTCCGGAAACCTTGACCTTGAAGATCTTCTCGATAGCGAGCTTGATTTCGGTCTTGGTCGCGCGGGGGTCAACTTCGAAGGTGTACTTGCCCTGATCAATCAGGGTGTAGCTCTTCTCACTCACGACGGGGCGGAAGACGACGTCCCGGGGGTCTTTATTCCAGGCTGCTTGGTGAATCGTCATTACTTGCCTCCCTTAGCTTCTGACTTCTCAGCAACAAAGGACGCGAAGGCCTCTGCGGTGAAGACGATGTCATCCGAGTTCAACACGTCATAGGCGTTGAGTTGATCGGGGTGAACATAGTGAATGCCGGGTATGTTGCGAACGCTCTTCTGGCCATTGACGTCATCGCGACCGATCACAACGAGAACGTTGAAACCTGGTGCGGTCTGAGCCAACAAGGAAGCGGCGACCTTCGTCGAAGGAGCCTTTTCCGTTCCCAAGCCCTGCACCACGTGGATGCGGTCAGCACGTGCCCGGTCAGACAGCGCCGAAAGCAAAGCCTTGGCCACCATCTTCTTGGGGGTGCGCTGAGAATAGTCGCGAGGCACGGGGCCGTGAACGACACCACCACCACGGTGCTGAGGGGCGCGAATCGAACCCTGACGGGCACGACCTGTTCCCTTCTGCTTGAAGGGCTTGCGACCTGAGCCAGAAACTTCACCGCGGTGCTTGACCTTGTGAGTTCCTTGACGGGCAGCAGCAAGCTGAGCAACGACGACCTGGTGCATGAGTGGGATGTTCGTCACCACATCAAACACGTCGGCGGGAAGCTCGACAGAACCAGACTTCTTGCCGGTCTGATCCAATACGTCAATGGAGGTAGCCATGATTAGGAACCCTTCCGTGCGTTACGAACAAACACCAGACGACCCTTGGCGCCGGGAACGGCACCCTTGATCAACAGCACGCCGTGCTCGGCGTTCACCGAGTGAACAGCGAGGTTCATGACGGTGACGCGGTCGCCTCCCATACGCCCTGCCATCCGCATGCCCTTGAACACACGCGAGGGCGTGGACGAGGCACCGATCGAGCCAGGCTTCCGGTGGTTACGGTGCGAACCGTGCGAAGCGGAGACACCCTTGAAGTTGTGGCGCTTCATGACACCGGCGAAACCTTTACCTTTGCTGGTGCCGACGACGTCGACCAGCTGGCCGGCTTCGAAGACCTCAGCAGTGAGCTCCTGGCCCACGGTGTAGTTCGCGGTGTCGCTGGTGCGAATCTCAGTCACGTGACGGCGAGGCGTGACGCCTGCCTTCTCGAAGTGGCCCTTCAGCGGCTGGGTCACCTTGCGAGGATCAATTCCACCGGAGGCAATCTGAATGGCTTCATAGCCATCGACTTCGTGGGTACGAATCTGGGTCACCACATTCGGGGAAACCTGAATAACGGTGACAGGAATCAACAAGTTGTTGTCGTCCCACACCTGAGTCATGCCGAGCTTGATGCCCAACACCCCTCTTGTTGCAGTCACAGTAGACATGTCTTACTTCCTTAAAGCTTAATTTCGATGTTGACGTCAGCGGGAAGGTCGAGGCGCATCAGGGAATCCACTGCCTTGGGAGTGGGGTCAATGATGTCGATCAGACGCTTGTGGGTGCGCTTCTCGAAGTGCTCGCGGGAATCCTTGTACTTGTGCGGCGAGCGGATAACAGCAATCACGTTCTTCTCCGTAGGGAGGGGCACAGGACCAACAACGGTCGCACCTGCGCGGGTGACCGTGTCAACAATCTTCTTGGCTGAAATGTCGAGACCTGCGTGGTCATACGACTTCAGTCGGATGCGGATTTTTTGTCCCGCCATGATTATCTCTTTCTCTTACTCGCACAAGACTCTCGTTTTGCGCTTCAAGGGCAATCCGGCACTTTCGTACCTTTTTGCACACACCACTATTTTTCTGTCAACACACTTCGACGTGCCAGGGGCACTGTCCACACCACAGGGTTGCCCCCGTGGAGGGGATATATCGATGACGTTGCGTTCTGCTGCCTGCGGCCTAGGGGAATTCGCGAAAGCGAACCTATGCACAACCTGGCAGTGAGCCAAACACAAGTGTTTGACGTGTTGAACCTTGAAAACTATCCCACAGGCCAAGCATTCGCGCAACCCGGGCGTGTCGGATTATGAGCCACCGTTTTCGCGGTGTTCGCGGGAGCCTCCCTCACTTTCTTCCCACCCCAGCATCCGGCTCTAGAAGTCGGTGGCAACCAGGGGTAGCTGGCGGACCCGGTGGACTACACGTTCCACAAATTCTGCCGTTTCCGGGCTCGTAGTGATCAGTTGGGTCCCCCACTGCTCAAAGGCTGGGGCCACACCCCGTCGCAGAGAATCCACAAGGCCTGCCGACTCATCACCCCAGCCAAAACGCGCAGCGCCGCTCGCCAATGACGAGGGAGAAATCCGGTCTGCTCGATACTCCCCCTCAATGCTCATTGCCATCGTGATTGGCGATTGGCCATCCCAATATCCCGCAAACGTGACCAGGTCATACAGCGGTGCAAGCGTTACCCGTGACCCCGAGAGCATCAGAGAATAGTTTTTTGCGTGCGCATCGGTACACCCCGCGACCGTGTTGAACACCACAGCATGATAAAAACGTCTCATCGCATCAATTCGATCAGCCCCATCCGGGACTGATCCCAGCAGCTGAGCGATTGCCGCGAGCCCCGGCCCGCCGTCCAAGCGTTGGTACTTATTTTGGGGGAGAACCGACAAAGCTTGGGCGAGGTCTTCTTGGTGAAGACGGCGGTTATGTCCCGATGTGCTAACTCGGTCATACCGCTCGGTGACAAAGCACGATATTCCATCGACCTCCATGAGCTCACAGTGAGCGACCGCTAGACCCAACGACCGCGCCGCATTCATGGTCAAGAATTCCGCCACATCCACACGGGGGAAATCTCCCGCCGAAGGTTTGATGATGTGCGTTGTGGGGTGCTGAGCGTCAGGAATGCTCCACTGGTCGCCGTCCCGGCGGAGCGCGATTTTGGGCTGGGCGCCCGCCACACTGAAATATCCCCGATCGGCGCCCGTCGCGTTCCCGCTCTGGTACTCCGTGATAACCGATCGAAGAATTCTCCCCACTTCGGACTCCGAGAGTTGGCGATCGACGCTCGAAACCTCTGCCGTCGAAGGGTTTCGTTCCTCAGGCAGAACCTCGAGAGCGCCAGAGAGATCTGCACCCATGAACTCCAATAGGGCGAAGGGGTTCCGCCACGAAACACCGAAACGGCTTCCCAGAGCCCGCAGAGCGATGTCGCTATCGGGCAGCAACCCCTGAAAAAAGGGCAAGACCGCGCGTTTTTTGTAACGGGACGCCGACAGCGGCATGGACAGTGAGAGCGGAGTAGAGGCGGGATCACCCCGATACTCGTCCCGATACGAAAAGGACACATCACCGTTAGTGGTCTGATCGAGCGTTCCGGCCCACACGCCCGCGAGGAAGACGTTCAGCGTTTTCACCATCGAACTTCACCCGAAACTCGCTCACGCAGCGCTATCTCGTATCCCAGAGCTTGAAATAGGTCAAAAAGCTTCGCTGCCTCCACAGTGGGCTTACCCGATTCCACATCTATGACAAACGACCGTGAAACCCGAGCCGTTTCCGCTAGTTGTTGTTGCGTCCAGCCGAGTTGATCGCGCAATTCACGCACGACCGCTGCTGCTTCTCGAACCGTGAACATAATGCTCCCTTTGTTGCCGTACGACCACCTTAGCAAATGTTGCCGTACGAAGGCAATACTCTTTGTTGGCGTATAGCTCCGGGAACACTCAGAGTCCTTTAAATGACGAAGGGCCCGGAGTCTCCTCCGGGCCCTTCGCGCAAAGGAACTACTTGATGATTTTGGTCACCGTTCCGGCACCCACAGTGCGTCCACCCTCACGGATGGCGAAGCTGAGGCCCTCTTCCATGGCGATGGGCTGAATCAGCGCAACGGTCATGTCAGTGGTGTCGCCGGGCATCACCATTTCGGTGCCCTCAGGCAACGAAATAACACCGGTCACGTCAGTTGTACGGAAGTAGAACTGAGGACGGTAGTTGGTGTAGAACGGGTTGTGACGTCCACCCTCATCCTTAGCCAGGATGTAGGCGGTGCCTTCGAAGTCGGTGTGAGGAGTCACGGAACCGGGGGCAACAACCACCTGTCCACGCTCGACATCTTCACGCTTGGTGCCACGAAGCAAGAGGCCACAGTTCTCGCCGGCCCATGCTTCATCCAACTGCTTGTGGAACATCTCGATACCGGTGACGGTGGTCTTCTGTGTGGCACGAATACCCACGATTTCCACGTCAGCGTTGATCTTCAAAGTTCCACGCTCGGCGCGACCGGTAACAACCGTTCCACGACCGGTGATGGTGAAGACGTCTTCAACGGGCATCAAGAACGGCTTGTCCTTGTCGCGCACAGGGTCAGGAACGTTGTTGTCAACGGCATCCATGAGCTCCATGATCTTGTCGCCCCAGGCTGCGTCACCCTCGAGGGCTTTCAGACCGGAAACGCGGATCACGGGGGCGTTGTCGCCATCGAAACCCTGAGCAGAGAGCAATTCGCGAACCTCGATTTCGACGAGTTCAAGGATCTCCTCGTCATCAACCATGTCGGCCTTGTTCAGCGCGACCAAGAGGTAAGGAACACCCACCTGCTTGGCAAGAAGAACGTGCTCGCGAGTCTGAGCCATCGGGCCATCGGTAGCGGCAACCACGAGGATTGCGCCGTCCATCTGCGCAGCACCGGTGATCATGTTCTTGATGTAGTCGGCGTGGCCGGGGGCATCGACGTGTGCGTAGTGACGCTTGTCGGTTTCATACTCCACGTGGGAGATGTTGATGGTGATACCGCGCTGACGCTCTTCAGGAGCAGAGTCAATGGATGCGAAGTCACGCATCACGTTGACAGCTGAAGGGTGGCGATCTGCGAGCACCTTGGAAATAGCAGCGGTAAGAGTGGTCTTGCCGTGGTCGACGTGACCGATCGTACCGATATTGACGTGCGGTTTGGTCCGCTCGAACTTGGCCTTAGCCACTATGGTCCTCCTCGGGACTGTTGGTCTGACCCTTGCAGGTCAGACACTTGGTTACTTGTCTTGTTGTAGGCCTTGCGAGCCTATTCTTCGGGCTTAGTCGCCCTTGCCCTTCTGAATAATCTCGTCGGCCACAGCCTTCGGGACTTCAGCGTACGTCTCGAAAGTCATCGAATACATTGCGCGACCGGAAGTCTTCGACCTCAAGTCACCCACATATCCAAACATCTCCGAGAGTGGCACGAGTGCGCTAATGACTTTTACGCCCGTTGCGTCCTCCATGCTCTGTATTTGCCCGCGCCTAGAGTTTAGGTCACCGATGACGTCCCCCATGTATTCCTCAGGGGTACGCACCTCGACGGCCATCAACGGCTCGAGCAAGACAGGTTGTGCTTTTCTCGCGGCCTCTTTAAAGACCATCGATCCAGCGATTTTGAACGCCATCTCCGAAGAGTCGACGTCGTGGAACTGCCCATCCAGGAGTGTCGCTTTGACACCCACGGTTGGGTAGCCCGCCAGAACGCCCACCTGCATGGCGTCCTGAATTCCTGCATCCACGGAAGGAATGTATTCCCTAGGGATACGTCCACCGGTAACTTTGTTATCGAATTCGTACATGGTTTCACCCGTCACCTCAAGAGGCTCGAGCGAAATCTGTACCTTGGCGAACTGTCCGCTTCCACCCGTTTGCTTCTTGTGGGTGTAATCAATCTTGTCGATTGTCTTACGGATCGTCTCGCGGTAGGCAACCTGGGGCTTACCGACATTGGCTTCTACATTGAATTCACGCTTCATCCGGTCGACCAAGATGTCGAGGTGAAGCTCACCCATGCCCTTGATGACGGTCTGGCCTGTTTCCACGTTCTGCTCAGTGCGGAAAGTGGGGTCTTCTTCAGCCAGCTTCTGGATGGCCAAGGAGAGCTTCTCCTGGTCAGCCTTGGTCTTGGGCTCAATCGCGACCTCGATAACAGGCTCTGGGAAGGTCATAGATTCCAGAACCACGGGGCTACCGGGATCACACAGGGTGTCACCGGTAGTGGTGTCCTTCAAACCAATCACGGCGTAAATGTGTCCTGCGGACACCTTTTCGACGGGGTTTTCCTTGTTGGCGTGCATCTGGAAGATTTTTCCGATGCGCTCCTTCTTGTCCTTGGTGGAGTTAATCACCTGTGCACCAGAGTCGATACCACCGGAGTAGACGCGAATGTAGGTGAGGCGACCAAAGAAGGGGTGAACCGCAACCTTGAACGCTAGTGCCGAGAAGGGCTCGCCAGATTCTGGCTTGCGAAGAACAATCTTCTCTGCGTCACGGATATCGTGACCCTCGACTGCTGGAACATCCAGAGGCGAAGGAAGGTAGTCAACAACGGCGTCGAGCATGGGCTGCACGCCACGGTTCTTGAAGGACGAGCCACACAACACGGGGTACGCGTCGCCAGCGATGGTCATCGAACGAATTCCTGCTTTGAGCTCGGGAATCGAGATCTCTTCACCCGCGAGGAACTTCTCCAGAAGTTCATCACTGGATTCAGCGACGGCTTCAACCAACGCTGCGCGGTACTCTTCGGCTTTTGCTTGCAAGTCCGCAGGGATGGGCTGGGTTTCGTACTCAGCACCCAAGGTCACATCACCCTTGGAGTCACCAGGCCACACCATGGAGTTCATCTCGACTAAGTCAACGACGCCTGTGAAAGTGCTTTCAAAACCAATAGGCAACTGAATGACCAAAGGCTTCGCACCAAGGCGCTTGATGATCGTGTCAACCGTGTAGTAAAAATCTGCACCGAGCTTGTCCATCTTGTTCACAAAGCAAATGCGAGGAACGTTGTACTTGTCAGCCTGACGCCACACTGTTTCCGACTGTGGCTCCACACCCTCTTTACCGTCAAACACCGCAACGGCACCATCGAGAACGCGAAGGCTGCGCTCCACCTCGACGGTGAAGTCCACGTGGCCTGGGGTATCGATGATGTTGATCTGGTGGTTATCCCAGAAACACGTCGTCGCCGCAGAGGTGATGGTGATGCCGCGCTCTTGCTCTTGTGCCATCCAGTCCATTGTGGCTGCGCCATCGTGGACCTCACCAATTTTGTGGGAAATACCCGTGTAAAACAGAATGCGCTCTGTAGTCGTGGTCTTTCCCGCATCGATGTGGGCCATGATGCCGATGTTGCGGACCTTGTTCAGGTCGGTTAGCACGTCCTGTGCCACAGTGTTCCTCCGAGTTTGGGGGTTAGGGGATGTTTTGTTCTACCAGCGGTAGTGAGCGAAAGCCTTGTTGGCTTCTGCCATCTTGTGGGTATCTTCACGGCGCTTCACCGCGGCACCGAGGCCATTGGAAGCATCCAAGATTTCATTCGTCAAACGCTCGGTCATCGTCTTTTCACGACGGTCCTTCGCGTAGCTGGAAAGCCAACGCAAAGCGAGAGTGTTAGCACGGTGCGGCTTGACCTCAACGGGCACCTGGTAGGTGGAGCCACCCACGCGACGTGACCGAACTTCCAAGGTGGGACGCACGTTGTCCAGAGCCTTTTTCAGGGCGACAACGGGGTCTTGGCCACTTTTGGTGTTGACGCCTTCGAGCGCGCCATAGACGATGCGCTCGGCGAGACCCTTTTTGCCGCCAACAAGAATCTTGTTGACCAGCTGGGACACGACGGGGGATCCGTATACGGGATCGGCGACGACGGGGCGCTTAGGAGCGGGACCTTTACGTGGCATTACTTCTTCTCCATCTTTGCGCCGTAGAGGCTACGAGCCTGCTTACGGTTCTTGACGGCCTGAGTATCCAGCGCGCCGCGGACAATTTTGTATCGAACACCGGGGAGGTCTTTCACACGACCACCACGAACCAGCACCATGGAGTGCTCCTGGAGGTTGTGGCCCTCGCCGGGGATGTAGGCGGTAACTTCCGTACCATTGGAAAGCTTCACACGAGCAACCTTCCGCAAAGCCGAGTTCGGCTTCTTGGGTGTCGTGGTGTACACACGCGTGCAGACGCCGCGCTGTTGGGGATTGGCCTTCAGGGCAGGCGTCTTGGTCTTAGAAACCTTAGGCTTGCGTCCCTTACGGACCAACTGTTGAATCGTTGGCACAGTTCACTCCTTATTGGTGCTGCACGGTGACAGCTCATTGATGGTGGTTACTAGGTGGTGGTTTTTGTCCAACACCTAGCGACATCTTCACCAAGATGCGCCAGGCGACTAACACTTGGTATGCCGTGGGGGTTGGTGGTGCTGTGTTGCCACTGCACTCACCTCTGGACCCAATGTTGTGGAGTTGATGACCCGTGTCTTGTCCGCCCGGAACCGGGCGCAAAAAACGGACGTGCCATCGCGCACACAAACTCCAACAGTAATGGCGTTTGGGCCTGCGGTCAAATGATTTTTAGACTTTCTGCGGCCGCGATGGCGACAAAAGCCGCCGCGACCATGAAAGGTCCAAAGGCTACGCCCTCATCCGCACGAATCTTCCCTCGCGCGAGCAGCCATCCAGCCCCCATTCCGCCCAAAACAAAGGCAAGAGATGCCTGAATGAGGCCTCCCCCTGGGAACACCAAGGAGGTATAGAACCCGAGGCTTGCCTGAAGCTTCACATCTCCCCAGCCCAGCGGTTTGGTGGGGAGAACAGCGCACAGCGCGTAGGCCGCAGTCGTGAGTGCTGAATCCTGAAATGCTTCCATAAGCAAAGGTCTCTCACCCCACACCACAGCCCACACAACGAGAACAATGGCGAGGGACCCGGTCAAACGATCGGGCAGCCGGTGATAGGCGGCATCAATTGCGGCGAGTCGAATCCCCCAGGCAGCAACGATGACGTGAAGGGCCAGGAGCGCGAGCAAGGGCATCACCCCAGGCTAGAAAGCTTCAGATTTCTCGGGGAAAGTTGTCCCCAGAATGACGAAAGGGCCAGCAATGCCGGCCCTTTCGTGGTGTGAAATGTCTACTCTGCGTCAGCACCCTTTTTTGCATCGTCAGGTTCGGCGAAGGACTCGAAGTCCACGAAAGACAAGTCGTCCTCAGAGCCAAAATCCTGGTCGCTGGCATACAGGCGCGCGGGGTAGTGCTCGGCGCGTGCCTCCTCGGTGGGCTCGACGGTGACGTCGCGGTAGGTGGCAAGACCGGTACCTGCGGGGATGAGCTTTCCGATGATGACGTTCTCTTTGAGACCGACAAGTGGATCGCTCTTTCCCTGCATGGCAGCTTCGGTCAACACCCGAGTGGTCTCCTGGAAGGAGGCCGCCGAGAGCCAGGACTCTGTCGCCAGTGATGCCTTGGTGATACCCATGACTTCCTGACGCGCAGAGGCCGTCTTGCGGCCTTCGCCGAGTGCTTCGCGGTTGATCGAGTTGTACCGGGTACGGTCAACGAGTTCACCAGGCAACAAAGTGGTTTCTGCGTGGTCAACCACGGTCACCTTGCGCATCATCTGGCGCACAATAACCTCGATGTGCTTGTCGTGGATGGGCACACCCTGTGAGCCATACACGCCCTGCACACCATCGACCAAGTGTTCCTGGACCGCACGCACACCCTTGACGCGAAGAACTTCCTTCGGATCAAGCGGGCCTTCGTGGTACTGCTGGCCCAGCTGAATGCTTTGACCATCTTCCACGAGCATGCTCATGCGCTTGGACACGGTGTGGAGAACAGGCTCATCACCGTTATCCGGAGTCATCGTGATCTTGTACTGAGTGTCCGTTTCCTCAATCGAGATGCGACCATTAGCTTCCGCAATGGGGCTAGAACCCTTGGGGTTGCGAGCCTCGAAGAGCTCGGTGACCCGAGGTAGACCCTGGGTGATGTCATCTGCCGAAGCAGATCCACCCGTGTGGAAGGTACGCATTGTCAGCTGGGTACCGGGTTCACCAATCGACTGAGCGGCGATGATTCCCACTGCTTCCCCGAGGTCGACGGCGATACCCGAGGCAAGTGAGCGACCGTAACAGGCAGCACACACACCGCGGAGTGACTCACACACCAGTACGGAGCGAACCGTGATTTCACGCACACCACCGGCAACCAGGGCGTTGATCAAGACGTCACCAACATCGGATCCTGCTTCCGCAACAACCTTGCCTTTTTCGGTGGTCGCATCAGTGGCCAAGTTACGGGCATACACCTCGTTCTCGACGTTTTCGGCGCGAACCCATTCACCCTCGGCGTTCTTGGTCGCGATGGGGAAAATAATTCCCTTGCTGGTGCCACAGTTGTCTTCACGGATGATGACGTCCTGTGCCACATCGACCAGACGACGGGTGAGGTATCCCGAGTCAGCGGTACGAAGGGCCGTGTCAGCCAAACCTTTACGCGCACCGTGGGTGGCGATAAAGTATTCGGCTACCGAGAGGCCTTCGCGGTAGCTGGAGATAATCGGGCGGGCGATAACTTCACCGCGGGGGTTGGAGACCAATCCACGCATACCGGCGATGTTTCCGACCTGCAACCAGTTACCACGGGCGCCGGAGGTGACCATGCGGTTGATGGTGTTGTCCTCCGGGAAGGCAGCGCGCATTTCGTCGTTGACTTCCTTCGTGGCGGCACTCCACACCTCGACCAGCTCACGGCGACGCTCGACGTCAGAAATCAAACCCTTTTCGAACTGGGTCTGAATCTTGGCGGCCAACTTCTCGTACTTGGCGATGATGGCTTTCTTGCCCTTGGGGGTCAAGACATCACTCAGCGCCACGGTCACACCCGAGCGCGTAGCCCAGTAGAAACCTGCATCCTTGACACGGTCCAGGGTTTCGGCAACGGCAACCTTGGGGTAGCGCTCAGCCAAGTCGTTGACCAGGGAAGAAATCAAACCCTTGTCTGCAACTCCGGACACCCAGGGGTAATCCGCAGGCAACGCCTCATTGAAGAGCGCGCTCCCGAGAGTGGTGTCATGAATGGCAGTGCTGCCCTGGACAAAGCCCTTGGGGGCATCAGGCAAGTGAAGGCCCGTAATGCGAATCTTCACCTTGGCGTTCAGGCTCAACGTGTGCTGATCCATGGCCATGATGGCTTCCGAAACCGAGCTAAACGCGCGGCCTTCGCCTTCCGCGCCAACCTTCACCGTGGTGAGGTGGTGCAGGCCGATGATCATGTCCTGGGTGGGGACGGTGACCGGGCGGCCATCAGAGGGCTTCAAGATGTTGTTCGAAGCCAGCATCAAAATGCGGGCTTCGGCCTGCGCCTCGACGGAGAGAGGAACGTGAACGGCCATTTGGTCGCCATCGAAATCCGCGTTGAAGGCAGCACAAACGAGAGGGTGAAGCTGAATCGCTTTACCTTCCACCAGTTGTGGCTCAAAGGCCTGGATTCCCAAACGGTGAAGCGTCGGTGCACGGTTGAGCAACACCGGGCGCTCGCGAATGATTTCTTCCAGCACATCCCACACCTCGGGGCGTGAACGCTCGACCATACGCTTCGCGTTCTTGATGTTGCTGGAGTGACCCAGATCCATCAGGCGCTTGATCACGAAAGGCTTGAAGAGCTCGAGTGCCATGATCTTGGGGAGACCACACTGGTGCAGTCTCAGCTGAGGGCCGACCACGATAACGGAACGTCCGGAGTAGTCCACGCGCTTACCGAGCAGGTTCTGACGGAAACGACCCTGCTTACCCTTGAGCATGTCGGAGAGGCTCTTGAGCGGACGGTTTCCCGTTCCCGTAACCGGACGTCCACGACGGCCGTTATCAAAGAGCGCATCCACAGCTTCCTGGAGCATCCGCTTTTCGTTGTTGACAATGATCTCTGGTGCACCGAGATCCAACAGACGGCGCAGACGGTTGTTTCGGTTGATCACGCGACGGTAAAGGTCGTTCAGGTCAGAGGTCGCAAAGCGCCCACCATCCAACTGAACCATGGGCCGGAGCTCTGGCGGAATTACCGGGACGACCTCCAACACCATCGATGCAGGTGAGCCACCGGTCTGCAAGAAGGCATTGACGACCTTCAAACGCTTGATGGCACGAATTTTGCGCTGGCCTTTGCCATTGGCGATTTCGTCGTGAAGGCTTTCTGCTTCTCCTGCGAGATCAAAAGCTTCCAAACGCTGGCGAATTGCTTCCGCACCCATGTGGGCGGTGAAGAACATGCCATAACGATCTTGAAGATCCTGGAAGACAGCGTCCTCAGCGCGCAGGTCGCCAACCTTCAACGAACGGAAGTCATCCCACACGCGCTCAAGGTGAGCAATGCTGTCGTCGAAGTTCTTGCGAATGGCGCCGAGTTCTTTCTTACCGGCGTCATCAGTCTTACGCTTTTGGTCAGCCTTGGCATTCGCAGCCTCGAGCTCTGCCAAAGCATTCTCGAGTTCCTTCATGCGGTCGGCGAGGAGCGCGTCGCGCTCCTTCTCCAGCTGCTTGATTTCTTGACGGAGTTCTTTTTCCAACTCGGGCATTTCGCGGTGGCGAGCATCCTCATCCACCGTGATGATCATGTAGGCCGCGAAGTAGATGACCTTTTCGAGGTCCTTGGGTGCCATGTCCAGGAGGTAACCCAGACGGGAAGGGACACCCTTGAAGTACCAAATGTGAGTAACGGGAGCTGCCAGCTCGATGTGACCCATGCGCTCGCGGCGCACCGAGGACTTGGTGACCTCAACGCCACAACGCTCACAGACGATTCCCTTGAAGCGGACGCGCTTGTATTTTCCACACGCACACTCCCAGTCACGGCTGGGTCCAAAGATCTGCTCACCGAAGAGGCCATCCTTCTCAGGCTTGAGCGTGCGGTAGTTGATGGTCTCTGGCTTCTTGACCTCACCGTGGGACCAACCACGGATGTTGTCTGAAGTGGCCAGGCCGATGCGCAGGGCGTCAAATGTTGTTGCTTCCAGCACGATTAATCTCTCTCGTTAGTTTCTGTCGTCGAATTCTTAGATTTCGTCCACGGACGAAGACTCGAAGCGGGTCGAAAGGTTGATACCGAGTTCTTCCGCTGCGCGGTAGAGCTCGTCATCAGAATCCTTCAGCGAGACGACTTGGCCGTCTGCCGAGAGAACCTCGACATTGAGACACAGCGACTGCATCTCTTTCATCAGCACCTTGAAGCTTTCGGGAATACCGGGCTCCTGGATGTTTTCACCCTTGACGATGGCTTCGTAGACCTTCACGCGGCCGAGGATGTCATCGGACTTGATGGTCAGCAGTTCCTGCAGCGCGTAGGAAGCACCGTAGGCCTCCAGTGCCCACACTTCCATTTCACCAAAGCGCTGGCCACCAAACTGTGCTTTACCACCGAGAGGCTGCTGCGTGATCATCGAGTAGGGACCCGTGGAGCGTGCGTGGATCTTGTCATCGATGAGGTGGTGAAGCTTCAAGATGTACATGTAGCCCACCGACACGGGTGCGGGGAAGGGTTCGCCAGAGCGACCATCGAAGAGGTTCGCTTTACCTGAGGATCCAACCATTCGGTTTCCGTCACGGTTCACCAGGGTCGAGTCCAAAAGCCCCGCGATTTCTTCTTCGCTCGCACCATCAAACACCGGGGTCGCAACCTTGGTGCCAGGAAGGGCTTCCTTAGCTGCCGTCGCCAAACGCTTGGCCCATGCGGGGTCTCCGCTGACTTTCCAACCCTGCTTGGCAGCCCACCCGAGGTGGATTTCCAAAACCTGACCGAAGTTCATTCGTCCGGGGACACCCAAAGGGTTCAAGATGATATCGACGGGAGAGCCGTCTTCCAGGAAAGGCATGTCTTCGACGGGAAGAATCCTGGCGATAACACCCTTGTTCCCGTGACGACCGGCAAGCTTGTCACCCTCTGAGATTTTGCGCTTCTGTGCGATGTAGACAACCACGCGCTGGTTCACACCAGAGCCCAGTTCATCATCACCATCGACCGCGTCAAAGACCTTGACACCAATGATGGTGCCCTGCTCGCCGTGGGGAACCTTCAGAGAAGTGTCGCGAACCTCGCGGCTCTTCTCGTTGAAGATGGCTCGGAGCAAACGCTCTTCCGCGCTGAGTTCCGTCTCACCCTTCGGGGTGACCTTACCCACGAGGATGTCGCCGGGGCGAACCTCGGCACCAATACGAATGATGCCTCGCTCGTCCAAGTTCGCAAGCATTTCCGGTCCCACATTGGGGAGATCGCGGGTGATCTCTTCCTTGCCAAGCTTGGTGTCGCGGGCGTCAACCTCATACTCTTCGATATGAATCGAAGAGAGGGTGTCGTCCTTCACCAGGTTCTGGGAAAGGATAATCGCGTCTTCGAAGTTGTAGCCCTCCCATGACATGAATGCCACGAGCAGATTCTTGCCCAATGCCAATTCGCCGTCTTCGGTGGCGGGGCCATCGGCAATAACCGAGCCTTCGACAACCTTGTCGCCCACGTTCACGCGGACCTGGTGGTTGTAGTTGGTGCCCTGGTTGGAGCGATCGAACTTCCGCAGGATGTAGGTCTTCGTTCCACCCTTGTCCTGCTTGACTACAGCGAAGTCAGCAGACACCTCGGTGACAACACCGGGTGCCAAGGCCGTAATCACGTCGCCAGCGTCAACCGCCGCGAAGGACTCCATGCCGGTTCCCACCAACGGGGACTCGGAGCGCAACAGGGGCACTGCTTGACGCTGCATGTTCGCACCCATGAGGGCACGGTTCGCGTCGTCGTGCTCGAGGAACGGAATCAGCGAGGTAGCAACAGAAACCATCTGACGCGGCGAAACATCTACGTAGTCGACCGTTTCTGGGCCAACCAGTTCAACCTCTCCACCCTTCTTACGGACCAGAACGCGGTCCACCGCGAAGGTTCCGTCAGCATTCAGCGGGGTACCGGCCTGCGCCACAACGAATTCGTCCTCGTCGTTGGCGGTCAAGTAGTCAATTGCCTTACCGACCTTGCCCTTGGACACGCGTCGATACGGAGTCTCAATGAACCCAAACGCGTTGATACGCGCAAACGACGCGAGAGAACCAATCAGACCAATGTTCGGGCCTTCAGGGGTTTCGATGGGACACATGCGGCCGTAGTGCGAAGGGTGAACGTCACGGACCTCCACGCCGGCACGCTCCCGGCTCAGACCGCCGGGGCCCAGTGCCGAGAGACGACGCTTGTGAGTCAGACCCGAAAGCGGGTTGTTCTGGTCCATGAACTGCGAGAGCTGACTTGTGCCAAAGAACTCTTTGATCGCAGCAACGACGGGACGAACGTTGATCAGAGTCTGCGGCGTGATTGCCTCGATGTCCTGAGTCGTCATGCGCTCGCGAACCACGCGCTCCATCCGGGAAAGCCCCGTGCGGACCTGATTCTGAATGAGCTCGCCCACGGCACGAATACGACGGTTACCAAAGTGGTCAATGTCATCAACATCAATACGGATGTCGACCTTTTTGCCCGCGCGGGTTCCTTCGATGTGGGTGCGTCCATCGTGAAGGGCCACCAGATACTTGATGGTCGCAATAATGTCCTCAACCGTCAGAACAGAGTTCTTCAAAGGCTGCTCAAGACCCAGCTTGCGGTTGATCTTGTAACGACCGACCTTGGCCAGGTCATAACGCTTGGGGTTGAAGTAGAAGTTATCGAGCAACAGACGTGCTGCTTCAGCAGCTACCTGCTCGCCCGGACGCAGCTTGCGGTAGATGTCTTTGAGAGCTTCTTCCTTGGTAAGGATGGTGTCCTTCTCCAAGGCTTCCAAGATCGAGGTGAACCCAGCGAAGTGCTCCGCGATGTCTTCGGAGGTCAGACCCAGTGCCTTCAGGAAGACGGTGACGGACTGCTTGCGCTTGCGATCAATTCGCACACCGACCTGGTCACGCTTGTCGACCTCAAACTCCAACCATGCCCCACGGCTAGGAATCACGCGGACAGAGTGAATTTCTTTGTCGCTCACCTTGTCAAGCGAGGTGTCGAAATACACTCCGGGGCTTCGCACCAGCTGAGACACCACAACACGCTCGGTGCCGTTGATGATGAAGGTTCCCTTTTCGGTCATCAGGGGAAAGTCACCCATGAACACGGTTTGGGTTTTGATTTCACCGGTCAAGTGGTTCATGAACTCAGCTTCGACATACAGCGGTGCTGCGTAAGTCTTGCCGCGCTCTTTGCACTCGTCCAGAGAGTACTTCTCGTCTTCGAGGTAGGGGTTTTGGAACGACAGTTGCATCGTCTCGCCCGAATCCTCGATGGGAGAAATCTCTTCGAAGATTTCTGTTAGGCCACTGCGCTCGGTGACAACGGTCTCGCCGGCAGCTTTCGTTGCCTTGACCCTTGCCTTCCATGCGGGGGCGCCGACGAGCCACTCGAAGCTCTCGGTCTGCAAGGCAAGCAGATCGGGCACATCGACGGTGTCGGAGATTTTGGCAAACGTGAGTCGCTGGGCGACTCGGCCGTTCGTGGGAGTGGTGGATGCGGGACGCGCAGCAGCCAAGAGCAATTACCTCCAGGGCTCACAAAAGAGCCTCATTGTGGGTGACCAAACCGGACAGAAGCAACGCCTGGAACTCAGCACAATGAGTTCACCCCGCCGTTATACTCGGGGCTCTCTTATCGACCGCAATATGAAGATAAGGGAAGTCAGGGAAGCAATCTCTAACGGTATACCGTGTGAAGGCTATTTGTCCACTCAACTTTTTGTTTTTTCCTGGGGTGGGGATAACCAGCTCGCTCGAAGTTCGCCCCTGACTAACCTGGAGCGATGTCGGAATTGAAATGGGTTGAGAATAGGGCGGAATCCCTCCTGGCAACCCATGGATTGCTCTCCGAGTGGCGATTCGAATGGGATCGCGCCACCACCCGGTTTGGTCAGTGTGACCACAGGACCAAACGCATCACGCTGTCTCGGCATCTCAGCGACAAGGCCAGCGATGACGATGTGGAGCAGGTAATTCTGCACGAAATCGCTCATGCGCTCGCGGGATCTCGCGAAGGGCACGGAACAAAATGGCGCAGCATCGCCGCACGCATCGGCTATACCGGAGGCCGCACCCACCATCAAGCACCCGCCACCGATCGAGCGAAGTGGCTTGGTCGGTGCCCTAGTGGCCACGAGATAATTCGTTTCAGAAAACCAGGAAAACCGACCTCCTGCGCACAGTGCAATCCCCGCTTTGATAAAACCCACCTGATTGTGTGGTCGGTTCGAGCGACCTACTCGACTGAGACGTCCTTCCAGAAACAGACGTAGCCGGCAAAATCGTGTCCCACCCGTTCGACAGCACCGGGTCGGAGATTCCGATAGGCAAAGGCCCGGTCCTGGAACGCAGCGCCGTCCACCGTGATCGTGAAATAGGTACAGTCCCCCTTCCACGGGCAGTGATATGCGGTGGGGCTTTCTTCCAAGAAAGGAAAGTTCACCGAGGCAGGTGGGAAATACCAGTTTCCTTCGATCTTCACCAGATCGGACTCGGGCGCATCGGCAAGGACAAGTCCGTTGAGGGTAGCTTTCATGATTCCAGGCTAGCTTTCTAAGCTGAACATTAGGCGGGGTAGGGCAAGCTGGGAGATATGAAAATCTGTCTCACCACAACGCTTGGCTGCTCCGTTAGTGAGGCATGGAACGCCCTCAATGACCCCGAGGTCTTTCAGCAGGTCTCTCGGCCTTTTCTTTCTTTCCGCCCCGTCAGACCTGGGGTTTTTCCTGCAGCCTGGGTCAGCGGTGAAAGCTACCTTGTGGAAGCTCTCGCCCTGGGATTTCTCCCTATGGGGACCCAGGAAATTAACCCTCGGACCAGCGAAGAGGCAATGGCGAAAACCTTTCGGGATGAGGGTCGTGGGATCAGCGGCACCCTCGGAGCGGTGAACTCTTTCCAACACACCATGACGGTGTCCCCCACGGGGGTGGGGCCCACACAGCTCACTGACGAGCTTGAATTTCGTGCCGGAGCTCTCACGCCCCTTCTCTGGGTCGGTTTTCGATTGTTCTGGTGGTGGCGCCACCGCACCATGCGAAAGCTCGCTGCGTCCTGGCGATCAGAATCCGGCGCGTCATGGGATGCGCGGTATCGCACGACGAAGATGTGGAGCGGCAAGGTGAACCAAGCTCTCGAGGCCATAGCCTCGGATCTCACCCCTGGGAGGGCTCTGGATGTGGGGGCAGGAGAAGGTGGTGACGCCCTCTGGCTCGCAGGGCGGGGCTGGGCTGTGACGGCGACGGATATTTCGGTCGAAGGCTTGGTGCGCGGCGAGAGCAGGAGGCAAGAAACCGTAACCCAGGATCACCTCCCACGAAGTATCCGCTGGATTGCTCTCGATGGGGCACGCGAAGAGTTGCCATCCCCCTCAGAAAAATATGACCTCGTACTCAGCTTTTTTGGTCACTTCCTAGCTCCCGAACGCCACGCGCTCTGGAGCGCGATGGCAGCAGCCGTAGCTCCAGGTGGCCAACTTGTCATTGTCGGTCACAGCATCCTGGATCTCCACGCCGGGCTTCGCCGACCACCCGAGGATCGATTGTTCCACGAAGCGGAACTGCGAAAAATCCTCTCGCCCCACCTGGCCGAACTCTCCGTGGAGAACTGGCCCCGCCAGCAGACTGGCCATGACGGACTATCGGTCGAGGTAATCGACATCGTCGCTATCGGAAAACGCTAGGGCAGCGCTCCCACACTGGCTAGCGCTGCTTTCACCAGGGAACCGCGACCACCCTCCATTTCGGAGAGGACCTCGGAGGCGGTTGCCTCAGCCGGGGTCATCCAAGTCATATCGAGTGCGTCTTGACGCGGTTCACACGTCCCCGTGACGGGGACCACAAACACTAACGACACTGCGTGCTGGCGAGAGTCCTGATACTTGGAACCGGGGAAAGGGAAATACTCGGCAACGTGGACGGGCGTTGGCGAGGGTGGTAACTGAGGGAAGGCCATAGGGCCTAAATCTTTTTCCAGATGGCGATAGAGCGCATCCCGCAAAGTTTCGCCAAACATCACTCGACCCGACACGAGTGCACGGGTGATAGCGCCCTCGTTAGAGACACGCAAGAGCAAACCAACTTCGGTAACCTCACCCATTCCATCCAGTCGAACCGGGACTGCCTCGACATAGAGCAGGGGCAATCTGTGTCTTATCTCGGCTAACTCTTCATCGGAGAGCCAACCGGGAGTGGGGTCTGGGGTTCTCGTCGAGGACATAACTACAGTTCTACCCTTAATCCTGAGCTAACAGAAGACCCCCAGCGCGCAGCACCGCTTCGCGGAGGGCTCCGTACTGGACGTGCCAGTGACAATGTTCGACCGAGTCAATCAAGACCACCGGAACTTTGTCCGAATACAGCTCGAGCCAGCCTGGCTGATCCTCCACCCTCGCCTTCGCGAGGCTGACATTGGAAAAGGCGGCAACAACTTCCTCGACAATGGGCAAGGCCTCATCACAGAGATGACAAGCATCCCTACCAATCACGGTGATGGCGACCTGGTTCATCTACTCAGCCTATGCTGAGTGTCCAATGGCTCAGGAGAAAAAACTTCCCACAAGCACAGAAACTCCTGTGCTTGTTTTTGTTGACGTTGATAACACTTTGATCAGAGGCGCAACAATTTTCATGTTTGCCATGGAAGCCTGGAAATCCGGCTACATCAAGTGGCGCCACGTCATCCCCGCGCTGTTTCATCAGCGGGCGTTCATCAAAAAAGGGGAAAGCCCCGCGCGCATAACATCCACAAGAGAACGTGCTCAGGCGTTAGTCGCAGGACATTCGGTGGCGGAATTCGATCGCATCGCAGAGGTCGCCTGGCGCCGGTCTATCGCGCCGAAAATTTTCCCCAAAGTCCTCCAACAACTCCGCGACCACCAGGAGCAGGGTCACCAAGTCTGGCTTCTCACCGCGAGCCCCCAGGGTCTGGCGTCCGTCATGGCTCGGGACTTGCGCTTGGCCGGTGCGTTCGGTACCACGTTGATCGAAAGCGACGGAAAGTTCACCGGAGAAATTGACGGCGAACTACTCCATGGCCCGCTGAAAGAAGAAAAAGCTGTCGCCTTCGCCACGAAGCTCGGGGCAGACCTTAACGAGTGTTACGCCTACTCGGATTCCGTCGCGGATCTTCCTCTGCTGGGCCTCGTCGGGCACCCGGTTGCCGTCAATCCCGACGCGGGCCTTTTGAAACATGCCACCGACAATGCCTGGCCCATCGTGTGGCCGGAAGGGTCGAAAAGATACCAGGCCTCACGGACCAAGAGGGCAGAGAAAAGCGCTGGTCACGACTAGCGGGACCAGCGCATTCGCTCAGCGAGCTACTTCTTGTTGCGACGCTGGTGGCGGGTTTTGCGAAGCAACTTGCGGTGCTTCTTCTTCGCCATACGCTTGCGACGCTTTTTGATAACGGAGCCCATTAAGTTTCCTTATAAAGCTTGGGAATAGGTCGTTGTCCGTCTGGGCAACTTCCCCACTCTAGCGCAGAGGCTGGGCGCTATCCGACCTGGTCGAATTTGTCTGACACCACAGACTCCTGCGCCATCTCAAGCACCACCGATTCAGGGATGCGGAAGGAGCGTCCAAAACGAATTGCTGGAATGTCACCCGAGTGGACCATCCGATAAACGGTCATCGTTGACACGCGCATCATCTGAGCTACCTCACCGACGGTGAGAAAGCGGATCTCTGCAAATGTCTGATTCATCCGGCCGATGGTGTTAGGGAGGTGTGGCCAGGTGGCCACCTTCCCACACTAAATGCCGGTTCGTAGCTTGTAAAGGGTTATCACTGCAGCTTTCCCCACACTGCAGACACCCGATCGCTGGCGTCACGAAGAATGCCCCCCAGTGCTCGACCTGCAAAAGTGAGATCCACATAGGGGGAAACCCGAGGCTGTGACGGTCGCTGACCAACCTCGCTCATCCACATGCTCAGATCTGCCAAAGCACCTGCCTCAAACCGGTAGTAGCGATGCTGACCGTCTTCGCGAACTCCGACAAGCCCAGCTTCTCGCAGGACCTTGAGGTGCTTGGAAACGGTGGGCTGGGTGATACCCAACGCCTCCACCAACTCACCCACACTCATTTCGCCAGAACCTGGGTGGTCATGAAGCAACCGCACAATGTCGCGCCTAGTCGGGTCTGCCACCACATCAAATACGTCTGCCATGGTTTCAATCGTACTTCGCCCCGGGGAGGAGTACCATGGCTGGCGGTTGTCCTCCTGGCAGCCAGGAAGCGAGTAGGCGAAGGTGTCCTCGTGGCTTACCAACCTCAAGCGTCGCGTCAAGCGGTCTCGAAGCGAACGCTTGAGTGGTATCCCGGGACTTGCCCCTTACTCCGTTCCCAACGGCATCCGAGGCGTTGCGTATCGCCTCCAGGCTCTTCTCGGCGGTCAGGCAGCAACGACAACGGTCGCCATTTTCATTTTTCTCGTCGGCGTGACGACGGGTTTGCTGATGATGCCCTTCGCCTCAGCGAGCGGAGAGGCAACGCCTCTCGCTGACGCGCTCTTCACCGCCACCTCAGCGATTTGTGTGACAGGGCTGACCACCGTGGACATGGCAACCCACTGGTCTGGGGCGGGACACGCCATTGTTTTTGTTGCCCTGCAGGTCGGCGGAATCGGCGTCATGACACTTGCCACCCTCCTCGCCGTGATTGCCTCCAAGCGCCTGGGCCTCTCGGTGCGCAAGATGATGGCCGGCGATGTCGACCCCTCTCGCCTCCATGAACGCGAAACTTCAGAGGGATATGGCATGCGTCTGGGCGATGTGAAGGGCCTGCTAAAGACAGTGTTCATCAGTGTGATCGCGATCGAGCTCGCTCTTGCGGCCATCATTATTCCCCGACTAATTGCCTGGGGCCTTGACCCTGTCACTGCCGCATGGCAGGGCGGTTACCTCGCGGCATCTGCCTTCACCAACACGGGTTTTGTTCCTCTCGTCGACGGGCTTACACCCTTCGCACAGGACCCCCTCATGATCTTCACCATCGGGGTGGGAGTCTTCCTAGGGAGCATAGGTTTCCCGGTAATTTATGCAATTTCTCGGGCCATCCGAACGGCGCGCATGCGCCGTCAGCGGCGCACGTGGGATCACGCCCGCCTGGGAATGCACGCCCGTTTGACCCTGGTTACGACCACTGTGCTGTTGGTTGTCGGAGCCCTGGCAATCGGTGCGTTGGAATGGTCAAACCAGGACACCCTCGGTTCACAGCCCGCCGGCGCGCGAGGCATGACGGCCCTCTTTAGCTCGATGATGGCCCGCTCTGGCGGATTCTCCACCGTCGATACCTCCGAATTCGGTAGCGCCACCTTGTTGGTGTTGGACATGTTGATGTTCGTGGGAGGTGGGTCCGCCTCGACCGCAGGAGGCATCAAAGTGACCACCCTGGCTATTCTTTTTCTCGCCGCTTTCGCAGAATCTCGCGGCAACCAGGACATCGTTGTGTATGAGCGTCGCATTCCCTCCGACACCGTTCGTCTGGCTGTCAGCGTGGTGTTGTGGGGGGCAAGCATCGTGGCGATTTCGACCATCGCCCTGCTGCGCGTGACCGATGCGCCCCTAGATCGGGTGCTCTTTGATGTGATTTCCGCCTTTGCCACCTGCGGTTTGACGGCGGGATTCACCACCTCAGATTTGCCCGAATCCGCAAAGTTCATCCTCTCGGCCACCATGCTGTTGGGTCGTGTTGGTACAGTGACGCTGGCTACTGCTTTGAGTGGAACCCACCGGCAGACGATTTATCGCCGGGCAAAAGAAAGGCCAATCGTTGGTTGAGAAAATTCCCCATGATGCACCAGTCCTCGTTATTGGACTAGGCCGCTTTGGCGCTGCCACCGCGGGCGAACTCGACAAGCTCGGCAGAGACGTGCTTGCCGTCGACGAAGACCCCGCCCTCGTCCAGAAATGGTCCGAGCGCGTGCGGCACACCGCCGTGCTGGATGCTCGAAACATGAGTGCCCTGCAGCAAATTGGTGCGGCCGATTTTCCTGTGGCTGTTGTCGCCACCGGATCTTCCATTGAGGCCAGTGTCCTCATCACCACGAACCTGGTGGATCTCAAAGTGCCACAGATTTGGGCCAAAGCCATTAGCGAGTCCCATGGAAAGATCCTGACCCGCATTGGTGCCCACCGCGTGATCTACCCCGAGCGTGAAGCCGGAGAGCGAGTGGCTCACCTCGTGTCGGGGCGAATGATCGACTTCATTCGATTCGATGACAACTTTGCGTTGGTCAAGATGTATCCACCCAAGCCCATTCGAGGACTGTCACTCGAGGATTCCAAAGTTCGCTCCAAACACCACATCACCGTGGTGGGAGTCAAATCACCGGGTAAGCCTTTTACGTATGCGACCGAAAAAACAGTCGTCACCAATCACGACTTGATTATCGTGTCGGGTACCAACGAAGACATCGAAGCCTTTGCGGCCCTAGAAAAATAGCTACTCGCTCGCCATTTCGTCCGACCGTGTGATAGCTGCCTGCGTAGCTTTGCGGATGATGGCTCCGATATCAGCTTCCTCAAAAACCCTGAGTGCTTCGTAGGTGGACCCTTTCGGGCTGGTGACTTCTTCACGGAGCTGACCGGGATCTTTCTGCGTCGCTTCGAGAAGGTCCAGCGCCCCGGCAAAGGTGCCCGTAACCATGGTGCGAGCCTGAGCCGGCGTAAAACCGTACTCGTGGGCGATGTCCATAAAGCGCTCCATGAAGAAATACACATAGGCAGGGCCCGAGCCTGACAGGGAGCTCAGTGCGTTAAGAGAGGATTCATCAATCGTGATGACGTCGCCGACGGTGGCAAAAAGAGCTTCAACATCAGCGACCTGATCATCACTCACCCGACTCCCTCGGCTCACCCCGGCAACACCCTTGCCCACCTGCGAGGGTGTGTTGGGCATACACCTCACCACGGCGCCTGGCCAGCGCTCTTCCATCGATGCGATGGTGATTCCGCCGGCAACGCTCACCATGGTCGCTCCCGCCTTTGCCTGGCCGGCAATCTCGGTTAGCACCTCGAGAATTTGGTAAGGCTTGACGCCCAGAACAATCATGTCGGCCTCCGCTACCGCCCAGAGATTGGCGTTGGGGTCTGCTTCGAGAGCTTTGGCATCAATCCCGTGGGCCCCTAATGCCTGGGCAGACGCGGCAGTTCGCGTGGTGGCCCGGATGCCTGCCGCCTGCTGTTCGCTGCCGACAAGCCCCGAGACTATGGCGCCACCCATGTTTCCGGTACCAATGAACGCAATGTGAGGAAGTGATCGGGTCATAGTGCCAGTGTAGATTGGGGACGTTGCCAGCGACGATGCGTGATGACAGGAGCCACGGTGGGCAAGAAAATTTCTCACGAACCGCTTCCCGAGCGAGAGCCTATTCTTGGCGCCCTCATGGAGGGCCCTGATGCACAGGCGGTGCTCCGCCTCTCGGTGACCAGCGACCCCGATGGTCACCCGGTGATTGCCGCCACCGTTCAAATGAGCGATTCGCTCCCCGTCTATGTGCTCTCGAAAGCCCTCGACGACACCAAAAGACGGGTGCGGGAGATTGTCGGTGACACGGTGGAAATCTATATCGAGCCTGAACTTGCCCGAGATCCTGCCCGAGAAGATCCCGCCACCGACGTTATTGTTATTAGAGCATCCGACTAACTAAGGATCCCCGTGGAACTAGCCCGAAACCTCACCCTGATCGTTCACTTCTTGGGACTGGCCATGATTCTTGGACCATTCTTTATCCAGATGCGCGCCCGCACGAACTACGCCTTTGGCTGGGTGCTGACCGGAGCTACCGTTCAACTGTTGACCGGAATCGCCCTAACCGGCGTGGCCGAAATGCGCCTGGCAGACGACGAAATGTCTCTCAACTACGTGAAAATTGGGGTGAAGCTCGTCGCGACTTCAGCCATCTTTGTTGTTGCTCTGAAGGCCCGAGTACGCCAACGTAGAGTGTCCCCCACCGGAAACCAGCGGGCCCTGCGGCCTCTTCTCCACGTCTCCGGCGCGCTAGCACTGGCAAACGTAGCTATTGCTGTGCTGTGGTGAGGCGCCGCCTAGCTCTTCCTGAGGGAAAAGAAATCCGTCAATAATCTCGAGCACTGTTCTTCCAGGACGCCCCCAATGACTTCCTCTACGCGGTGCGGCAAAGTTCGATCGCGCACTAAATCGTGCTTGCTCCCCGCAGCACCTGCTTTGTCATCCCACGCCCCAAAAACCAGTTGACTAATCCGAGCCTGGGTAATCGCACCGGCACACATTACGCAGGGCTCCAGGGTCACCATAAGGGTGTGGCCCTGGAGATTCGCTAGCCCTAGGGCCTTGCCTGCTGCGCGAAGTGCGAGAATTTCAGCATGAGCGGTCGGGTCGCTGTCGCGTTCTTTGGTATTAGTGGCGGTGGCAATGACAAAGCCCTCGGGGTCCATCACCGCGGCCGCCACCGGCACGTCGCCCGTCTCCAGCGCGTGCTGAGCCACCTGAATTAAGCGCTCCATCGCCTCTTCATGCTCAGCCATGGCCTAACCCTAGCTCGGCTAGGGTTAGGCCATGCAGGTTCATATCGCCGATCATCCGCTCATTTCCCACAAGCTCAGCCTGCTTCGAGACAAGAGCACGCCCTCTCCCATCTTCCGCGCTTTGACCTCCGAGCTCGTGGCGTTGTTGGCGTATGAGGCCACCAGGAACATCAGGGTGTCTGAACAGGAGATTCACACACCCGTCACCACCATGCTCGGCACCAAGCTCGCGGAACCGCGACCTGTTGTGGTTCCGATTCTTCGAGCTGGTTTGGGAATGCTGGAGGGTATGGTCCAACTTCTTCCCAGCGCTGAGGTGGGATTCCTGGGAATGGTCCGCAATGAGGAAACCCTGCAGCCCAGTGTCTACGCGGAACGCCTACCCGAAGACCTTTCCGACCGTCAGTGCTTCATCCTGGACCCTATGTTGGCCACGGGTGGCTCACTGTTGCAGGCCATTAATTTCATCTTCGACAAGGGCGCAACCGAGGTCACTGCGGTCTGCCTGCTGGGGGCCCCTGAAGGTCTCGCGGCAATTGAGAAAGCGACCCAAGGTCGCGACGTGACCATTGTTCTTGGGGCACTGGACGAAAAACTTAACGAAAAAGGTTTTATTGTTCCAGGGCTTGGCGATGCGGGCGACCGACTCTATGGCACCGTCGGCTAACTCCGTCACTTGACCCGGAATCACTACCTTCGCCATAATCAAGGCATGGACCTGGCCCGCGCTTCCCTGGTGAAAACCTCTGCGCCCTCCAGCTGTCGCTGTCGAATGTGTCGCTAACCCTTCCCATTCCCCTTTTCCGGGCTTGTGCCCCTCAAAGAATCGACAGCTATGACTCCCTCCTCTTCGAGTGAACCCCGAGGGTTCGCTCTCTATGTCGGCATCAGTGAAACGGATGCCTTGGCCGCCGGCCACAGCCTTCAACAAATTGTGACGAACTTGAAAGCCTCGGTAGAAAATTTCGTCCCTGGATCCGAAACTCATGCGGCCATCGCGCTGGCTCCACGCGGTGCAGGCGGCAAGGATCTCGACATCGTTCGGATGGCTCTGCATGACCCGGTCGCACTGGCTAAACTCCAGCCGCCGACCCCCGCCAAAGTAGCCGGGGTGAAAATCGATATCTCCCGCAAGCGCGTCATCCTCGATGGCGAGATTGCCCCTCTCACGTTTAAAGAGTTCGAGATGCTGCAATTCTTGGTCCTGCGTGAAGGACAAACCGTGCAGCGGGAAGTGATTATCGAGGCTCTCTGGGTCGAGGGCGAGGAAGAAACCCCCAGCGCGAGAACGATTGACGTTCACGTGCGACGTTTGCGGGGCAAACTTGATCGTTTCGAAGACATCGTTCGCACGGTGAGGGGTGTGGGATACCGCTTTGATCGCCATGCAGATGTCGCCATCGAATACGGCGTCGCTCCTTCGCCGGACATGATTTAGCGATTTCTCGACACCGTTACCATTTTGTTATATAGTGGGAGAATCGTTGGTGACGCTGTGACAGCTCTCGAACATGTGATTGCAGAAACTCTCTTGGTGCAGATAAGGGCCGGCTACTCGCCTCAGTAGCCGGCCCTTATTTTCTGCCTCGGAACTATCAGCTAGCCGCTCTAGGCTGGGCCAATGAACTCGGGTCCCAGCATTGTGTGGTTGCGCAATGACCTGAGGCTTGCCGATAATCCTGCGCTTGTGGCGGCTACCGAGCGTGGTGAACCGCTCCTCGTCGTTTACATTCACGACGAGGTATCGCCGGGAATCAGGCCCCTAGGCTCCGCTACGCGATGGTGGCTCCACCATTCACTCCAGGCCTTGGCCACGGAGATTACAAGCCTCGGCGGCCACCTCGTCCTGCGCAAAGGCGAGGGCACAGCAATTATTCGCGAGCTGGTGGAAGAACATGACGCCGGGGCGGTGTTCTGGAACCGCCGCTATGGGCACGCTCGCGAGGGAGATGCCACTCTCAAAGAAGACCTAAAGTCCCAGGGCCTTATCTGCGAAAGCTTTGCCGGGAACCTGATGTTTGAACCCTGGACCGTGACAACCGGGGAAGGAAAACCTTTCCGCGTTTTCAGCCCTTTTTGGCGGGCCTGTCTCGCTTCCACTCCCCCTCGACTCCCCCTCGACGCCCCCGAAAAGTTGGTAGCTGTTGAAGGCGTCACCAGCGATGATCTGGGCACCTGGGATCTGCGCCCAACGAGTCCCGACTGGTCTGCAGGATGGGCGGAATTATGGACGCCAGGTGAAGCGGGTGCTCTCAAGAGGCTGGAAGACTTCGTTGCCAACACCCTTTCCCACTATCACCGGCGCGATGAGCCAGGCATCGAATCCACCTCGAGGCTCAGCCCACATTTGAGGTTCGGGGAAATCAGCCCCCACTTGATTTGGCACACCCTGCAGGATGGCGTCCCTGCCGGGAGCGAGAAAAACAGCACCAAGTTTCTCTCCGAGATTGGCTGGCGAGAATTTTCATACAACATTTTGTTCCACCAGCCCGATATCGCCCATAAGAACTTCCGGCCCGAATTCGACCTGTTTCCCTGGGGCACAGCTGACCCACCCACCATGAAGGCGTGGCAGAAGGGCCTCACAGGGGTGCCGCTCGTTGACGCGGGAATGCGGGAGCTCTGGAACACGGGCTACATGCACAACCGCGTGCGCATGGTGACCGCCTCCTTCCTGATTAAGAACTTGCTCGTGGACTGGCGCCTGGGCGAAGCGTGGTTTTGGGACACGCTGGTGGACGCCGATGAAGCAAACAATCCGGCGAGCTGGCAATGGGTGGCCGGCAGCGGCGCAGACGCTGCCCCCTACTTCCGGGTGTTTAATCCTCTCCTGCAGGCCGACAAGTTTGATGCGGACGGGGTGTACCAAAACCGGTGGCTAGGGGCGGATCGAAGCGACTACCCCGCCGAACCCATCATTGACATGAAAGCCAGCAGAGATCGAGCGCTCCAGGCTTTTTCAGACCTTAAGGCCTTGCGCCAAGCCGAGTAACGCACTCCGCAGCGAGCTGTGCCGCCAGAGGTGTGGAATCCACAATGCTGAGGCCCCGCGAAAGGCCCGCAAGTATTCCTGCATTGAAAGCATCTCCAGCGCCAGTCGGGTCAAGAATCTTCGCGACAGCCATTGCGGTGACGTGGTGGGGGGCGCCGTCTTCCCACACCAGGGAGCCCCGGGGACCTTGGGTGACGATGACGCGGTCGAACCGCTCACCCAAGCTCTGAAGGGCTCTCTCGGCCGTGTTCTCGCCGCTGAGCAAATGGGCTTCTTCTTCGTTACACCGCAAAACACTGGCCTGGGAAACAAGCCCCAGGAACACTTCTGGGCTCATGTCGGAGAGGAACCCGGTGGACGAAGCATCCACCATTACCCCCAGCCCGCGCGAACGGGCCCGCGTCAGCAAATCACTCACGGCAGCAGGTCTGGTGTGATGGAAGAAGCCATAACCGGTGAGATGAAGCCAGGAGGCTGAATCAAGTACTTCTTCGTCAATCACCTCAGGTTCGAAAGCGACATTCGCTCCGCGGTCACTGAGCATGGAACGGTCTTCGCCATGGGCGATGATCACGATAGTCCCGGTTTCCAAGTCGTGGTCCCCGGTGAGGTGGGCCGTCACCCCCGCCGCTGAGAACTCCCACTGACAGCGCGCAACATCCCCAAGACCCACGCGACCAAAAAAATCTACCGCGCACTCTTGCTGCGCAAGCCACACCGCTGTGTTTGCCGCCGACCCACCGAGCGTCCGCTTTATCTGCGCGGGGGTGTCGGTATTGATTCGAATTTCGTCCTGAACCACCGCGATGACGTCGTCGATGACATCACCGGCAACAATCACCCGCGAGGTGGTGGTCATGCCCGGCGCTGGGACCAGGCGATGGCGATCTCCGAGGCCAACGCGACATTGTTGGTGACCAAGTCAAGGTTGACCCGCAAACTCTCCCCTTGGGATTTCTCCAAAACATAGGCGAGCAAGAACGGCGTCACGTCATTGCCGCGAATCCCCTGATCGTGCGCCGCGGTCAGGGCTGAAGCCAGAATCTCGTCGTGAACAGAAGGGTCCCACTGCTGGTGCTGGGGCACAGGGTTCGCTACCAAGATCCCGCCCTGCTGGTCAAGGTCATCTCGTGCGCCCATGATGGCGGCGATCTCGCTCGCTTCTTCCACCCGCCATTCGAGAGAAAAGGCGCTTTCGCGAAGCCAGAAGGCAGGGAAGGTGTTGGTGCGATATCCCACGACGGCGACGCTCAATGTTTCCAAGCGCTCCAGTGTTGCTCCAATGTCGAGGATCGATTTCACTCCGGCAGAGACCACCGTGATCGGCGTGGTGGAGAGGATGGGGAGGTCTGCTGATTCGTCGAAGCTTTCTTGTGCCCCGCGGTGGACACCACCAAGGCCGCCAGTGGCAAAAACCCTCACGCCCGCGAGGTGGGCCAAATACGCCGTGGAGGCAACCGTTGTCGCTCCGGAGCTTCCCACACCCATCACTACGGGAAGGTCCCGCACGCTCGCCTTGGGGATGTCTTCGCTGGCAATTCGCTCGAGTTCCTCAGCGCTGAGTCCCACCTTCGGGACGCCGTCGATGACGGCCACAGTTGCCGGCGTTGCTCCCGCTTCGAGGACTTGGTTTTCCCACGCCCTTGCGGCTTCGAGGTTCTGGCCCCGAGGCAAGCCGTGGGAAATAATGGTCGATTCCAAGGCAACAACGGGTTTCCCCGCTTCGAGCGCGGAGCGGACATCGGGAGAGAGATCGGGTATTTTCACTTCTCTAGCGTAGGGGGAGGGCTCCGCTCATGTTTCTCGAAACCCCTTGTGGTGTCTCGGTGGGATGTGTGTGAATACCCGCCACGCAGCAGACGGTCGCTTTGTGCCTCGCGCTCCTAAAGCTTGCTTCTCATCTCCCACAGGTCAGGGAACACAGGGTTAAACAGGGTGGCCGCAAGATATCCAACGCCGGAGGAACCGCCAGATCCGATTTTTTTACCTAGCGTTCGCTCCACCATCTTCACGTGACGGTATCTCCACTCGCCCAACCCCTCATCAAAGTCCACCAGCGCTTCACACACCATGGAGGACTCAGGGTCATTGCGGTGGAGGGCAATCAGCACCTCTTGCACATCCTCTCGGGCTTCCCAGGGAAGGCTCACATCGTATTCGAGGGCTTCCTGGGGCATGGGATGTCCCCGCTTGTGGCAATAGCGAAGGGCCGAGTGCCAGACGCTTGCTCGCCCCATGGCCGCCTCGACGCGCAACCGCGCGGGAGAACCGGGAACAAGGTGTTCCGCCATCTTCATGCCCGAGCCTTCCTTGGCCCCAGCGCCCGCATGGTCCCGTCGGCCCAGCACCGCTTCAAGCTCTCGAAACTGCGCTGATTGAAAACCGCTGGCCGAAGAGAGGCGGGCTCGGAAGGAGGCGAACTGGAGTGGAGTCATCGTTTCCAACACATCGATTTGCGCCACGCAAGTTTTCATAATGGTGCGGGCGCGAGAAAGAAGCGCCAAGCTCCGGTGGGTATCCCCCCTCTCAAGGGCTGGCTGCAGCGCCGCCAGCTCGTGGAGGATTTGTTGGAACCACAATTCATACACCTGGTGGATGGTGATGAAAAGCAGTTCATCGTGTTCGGGACCATCCGAGAGAGGAACCTGAAGCGAGAGCAATTCATCCACCTTGAGATAGGTGGTGTAGGTCACTGCTTTATCATGCTCGACCATTAGGTCACTCTGCTTTCGCTGGGCTTGAGGGTCCTGTATTCCCCAGTTTCCATCAGGCGCCGCAACCGATCAAACCCGTCCCACACCTCCGTGAAAGAGGTGGGCAAGGGAGAAATGGCTAGGCGAATGGCATCGGGTTCGCGGTAGTCAGGAATTACATTGGAGATTTCCCGGAGTCCGTGGGCAATGGCGGCGGCCTCAGGGTGATGAATGATGATGTGGCCTCCCCGATGGCTCGCCTCGCGCGGAGTGCCCAAGCGAGCGCCCAGCGGGGTCAGCCACGCATCCACCAGAGCAATCATGAGTTCCGTCCCCAGAGAGGCCTTATGTTCAATGGCCTTGATTCCCGCTTCTTCAATCATCGAATAGCTGGTTTCCACACCACGAATCCCGATGATGGAGGGGCTAGCGATCTGGAAGGCTCTCATGTCCGTGGCCTTCTCGAATTCAGGACCCATCACAAACTGGTCGCGTTGAGCAAACCACCCCTGGATGGGAACGTTGAGTTCCTCCTGGAGCTCTTTCCTCACAAACAACCATGCTGGTGAACCGGGGCCGGAATTTCCATACTTATAGGTGCACCCGACGGCCAGGTCAATCCCCGCCGCGTCAAAATCCAAGGCAATCGCTCCGCCGGCATGGGAGCAATCCCAGAGCATCAGAGCGCCCACGTCTTTCACGGCTTGTGAAATGGCCGCCAACTCTGGCCGGGAACCTGCGCGATAGTTGATGGCTTGAAGGGTCACCAGCGCCACGTCATCGCTCAAGAAAGGGGCGAGAGCCGCGGCGGTCACCCGTTCGTGCTCAACACCAATCGGGAGGGAACCTGGAGCCCCACTGTCATCGGTGTCGAGGGTAATGAGGGTAAGTCCCAGGCGCTCGCAGATTCCTTGGATGATGTAGCGATCGGTGGGAAAGTTTGCCGAATCCATGATGACCGTCTTGCGCCCTGGTCGCGCCGTCACCGCAGCGACAGCAAGCTGGTAGAAATTCACCGACGTCGTGTCGCACACCAGTGTCTGACCAGGTCCCGTGCCCAAAATCGCCCGCGCTAAGAGGTCTCCCGCGGTTTGGGCTTGGTCAATCCACTGCGACCACCCACCCACCAACAACGTTCCCCATTCTTGAGTGAGAAACCCCGAGACAGCATCGATGGTGGCCAGGGGTAACTTGCCCAAAGAGTTGCCATCGAGGTAGCACTGATCGGGGTCAGCGTGAAAGAAGCGCTCTCGGAAAGACGCGAGGGGGTCTTCACGGTCCATCGCTTCCGCTGTGGGCCGGAGAGTGGGGTCGCCTGGAAAATTCTGAGAAGCCATCGCGCTAGCTTAGGCCGGAAAGCAGATTCCCTCTAGCGAACTTTTAGCCGAATTTTCCCGACACGTAATCTTCGGTGGCTTTGACCGAAGGGTTAGAGAAGATTTTTGCCGTGTCATCAAATTCGATGAGCTTGCCGGGCATGCCTGTTCCCGCAATGTTGAAGAACGCGGTGCGATCACTCACGCGGCTGGCCTGCTGCATGTTGTGGGTGACAATGACGATGGTGTATTTCTCTTTGAGCTCTTCGATGAGGTCCTCAATCGCGAGCGTCGAAATCGGGTCCAAGGCGGAGCAGGGCTCATCCATCAGGATGATTTCTGGCTCAACAGCAATGGTTCGCGCAATACACAACCGCTGTTGTTGTCCACCGGAAATTCCTGAGCCAGGCTTATCCAGGCGGTCTTTAACCTCTTCCCACAGGTTCGCCCCGCGCAGGGATTTCTCGACCAAATCGTCGGCGTCAGACTTTGAAATGCGACGATTATTGAGCTTGACCCCAGCAATAACATTGTCTCTAATCGACATGGTGGGGAAGGGGTTGGGGCGCTGGAACACCATGCCGATTTGGCGTCTGACCATCACCGGGTCCACTCCGGGTGCATAAAGGTCATCGCCGTCGATCAGTACTTCGCCCTCCACATAGGCACCGGGGATCACCTCGTGCATGCGGTTGAGTGTGCGGATAAGAGTCGACTTGCCGCAGCCAGAGGGCCCGATAAAAGCGGTCACGCTGCGCGGCTCAATTTCCATGCTGACGTCTTCCACCGCCCGAAACTTGCTGTAGTAGACGTTGAGGTCTTTGATTTCAATTCGCTTTGACATTGTCTTCCTCGGTGTTTCTAGCGGCCTAGTTTGGGGGCAAAGGTTCGGGCAATGAGTCTGGCTCCCAGGTTGAGAACCATCACAATCAGGATGAGAGTGAGCGCTCCCGCCCAGGCTCGGTTGAGATAGGCCTCGGGGACAGACCCCTGGGCGATGTAGGAGTAGTACACGAAGTTGGGAAGGCTTTGCATCCGGCCTTCGAAAATGTTGAAGTTGAAGTCGTTGCTGAAACCTGCCGCAACCAGGAGCGGGGCTGTCTCTCCCATCACACGCGCAATCGCAAGCATGATTCCCGTGGTGATTCCCGCAATGGACGTGGGAAGGACGACCTTAAGGATGGTGAGCCACTTGGGGACCCCCAGTGCATAGGCAGCCTCACGAAGTTCATTGGGGACCAAACGCAACATCTCTTCGCTCGAGCGCACCACGATCGGGATCATCAACACGGCAAGCGCGGCAGAGCCGGATATACCAACCCTGGTTCCCGGCCCCAGCAAAATCTCAAACAGTGCGTAGGCGAACAAGCCGGCAACAATCGAGGGTATGCCTGTCATGACATCAACGAAGAAGGTGATCCATTTCGTCAGGCGCTTTCCGGTGCCGTATTCGACGATGTAAATCGAGGTCAGGAGGCCGATGGGTACGGAGATAATGCTCGCCGCCAGGGTCATTATGAGGGTGCCAATGATGGCGTGGGCCGCTCCGCCGCCCTCCCCAACGACATTTCGCATGGAGAGGGTGAAGAAGTCCACATCAAATCGAACTGCGCCTTTGCTCACGACGGTAATGATGAGCGAAATCAGCGGCGTGAGGGCAATGAAGAAGGCGAGAGTTACCAAAATCGTGGCGAGTCGGTCAACCGCTCTTCTTCTGCCCTCAACCCGAGCTGCAAGGCCGAAAAGTCCGAGCGTGAAGAAGATGATTCCCACCACAGCCACCACGATGAGGTTGATTTCATAGTCGGTGTCATTGGGCGCAAATACGGCAAAGAGTGTCCAAGAAAGAACGAGCCCCCCCACCAACAAAAGACTCGGAACAGAAGACCCAAGCTTTCCTCTAGCAAAAGCATTCGAGTTCTGATCCATTCGCGGGCTACTGAGGCTCATCTAGTTTGCCCCCGAGAATTCGGAGCGTCGGTTGACAATCCAGCGGGCAACAGAGTTCACCACGAGGGTGATGGCAAAGAGAATCAGTCCCGAAGCGATGAGGACATTAACGTTGAGCCCGTATGCCTCTGGGAAGCTCAACGCGACGTTTGCCGCGATGGTCGAGGGATTCACAGAGCTTATGAGGTTGAGTGAGATAACTCCCGTTGCGGAGAGCACCATCGCTACCGCGAGGGTCTCTCCGAGTGCGCGGCCAAGCCCCAGCATCGCGGCGGAAATGATCCCGCCTCGCCCCACGGGCAACACAACAGTCCGAATCATTTCCCACCGGGTTGCCCCCAGCGCTAATGCGGCCTCTTCGTAAAGGACGGGTGTTTGCAGAAATACCTCTCGGGACACAGCCGTAATGATCGGAAGGACCATCACCGCCAGCACAAGCGAAGCGGTCAAGATGGTGCGACCGGTGCCTGAGGCAGGACCAGCAAAGAAGGGGATGAATCCGAGGTTGTCTTCTAGCCACACGTAGAGAGGTTGCATGGCCGGGGCAAGAATCACCGCTCCCCATAATCCGTAGACAACCGATGGCACCGCCGCCAAAAGGTCCACCAAATAGCCCAAGGTTGTTGCGATTCGACGCGGCGCGTAATGGGAAATAAAAAGGGCAATCCCAATAGCGAGGGGGAATGCCACCAAGAGCGCCAGCGCTGATGCCCAGAATGTTCCAAAAACCAGGGGGCCGACCCACAGCCAGAACGACTGCCCACTCAGCAGAGAAATATCTTCTGGGTCTGCCGCGATCGCCGGGAAGCCCTCGAGAAGAAGAAATCCCGATACCGCTGCCAGCATCGCCAAGATGAAGATTCCGGCGCCACGGGCTGAGCCAGAAAAAACTCGATCTCCGACGCGGACAACCACTTTTGGCCGGGCAGGCGGGGTAGTGGCTGTGGGGCCACCCATCTCCTGCGTCATCGTCACGACCTTCACAATTTCCGGCGGGCTTGGCGTGGGGGTGGGGCTCTAAAGAACTCTAGCGGGAGTGAAGATGGTGGGGGTCTCACACATATCTGAGGCCCCCACCATCACACCGTGTTACTGAATTGTTGCGAGGATTGCTTCAGCCTGCGCGCGGGTGTTCGCCGAGACGGGGGCGTTTCCAGCGTTTGCTTGAGCAGCCAGCTGGCCCTCTTCGCTCATCACGTAGGAGACGTAACCCTTCACGAGGTCCACCACACTGTCATCGTTGTAGTCGTTGCACCCAATGAGGTAACTCACCAAAACAATCGGGTAGGTACCACTTGCTTCGGTCGCCCGGTCCAGTTCGATGGCGAGGTCATTTTCCCCACGCTCACCAGGATTGGCTGCGGGAGAAGCATCGACGATTGCCGCTGCCGCTTCTGCGCTGTAGGGAACGTATTCCGCACCCACCTTTACCGAGACAACACCCAGCGAACCTGCGCGAGATGCGTCTGCATAACCGATTGTGCCAACACCATTGGTTACAGCATCAACAACGCCGGAGGTCTGAGGAGCTCCCTCGCCACCCCACTCAGCTGGCCATGCTTCGAAGGACCCTGCGTTTTCTCCGGCAAGGAGCCAGAAGTCAGGGGAGGCCTTTGACATGTAGTCCGTGAAGTTCGCCGTGGTTCCCGAGTCATCGGATCGGTGAACTGCGGTGATGTTTTGGTCAGGAAACTCAACACCGGGGTTCTGGTCCGTGATGGCCGAATCAGTCCAGTTGGTGATTTCTCCGGTGAAAATTTTTGCCAAAGTATCAGCATCCAAGTTCATTGAGGCAACGCCATCGATATTGAAGATGATCGCAATTGGAGAAATGTAGGCAGGAATTTCCCAGATGCCAGCATCAACGACACACGAGCCGAAGTTACCTTCAGCGATTTCGTCGACTTTGAATGCGCGGTCAGAGCCAGCGAACGAAGATGCTCCGCTTTGGAAGGTCTCGCGTCCACCACCGGAACCGATGGGGTCGTAGGTGACGGTTACTTCTTCATTTGCTGTCTGGAATCCAGCGACCCACGCTTCTTGGGCTGCACCCTGTGAGGATGCGCCTGCGCCGACGAGGGTTCCACTGAGGCCAGACCCATCTCCTGCAGAGCCGCCCTCTGAGGTTGAACAACCTGCGAGCACGAAGGCTGCAGACGCGAGGAGAGCTACCCCCGCAAGAGTTTTGGAACGAGTGATCATGTTGTGAACCCATCCTTGGTAAGTAGAGAGTGCGGACCGACACTGATGTGTCCCCCATACTGTCGCCGTCGCAAGTGACACTGAAGATGCGTGATGGTGAACACGGGGTGAACAATTCAGGCCCGAAAGGCTATGGAAGAGTAGGGCTTGTGAGTAAGAATTTTCAGGTCATTACTGTGACACCCGCGCCCGCCATCGATCGGACCTATCTGGTGTCATCGCTGGATCTTGGCGGGGTCCACCGCGCCACTCGTGCAACCGCAGAATTTGCCGGCAAAGGAGTGAACGTCACCCAGGCTCTGGTTCTCGGCGGCGTTCCCTCACAAGCCATCGCCCCGCTCACCGCAACCGACCTAGCACAGTGGTCTGGAGCATCTTTTCTTCTTGGGTCCCCCTCATCACAGAGTGTGCGCAACAACATCACCATTCTCGAACCTGACGGGCGCACGACCAAGATCAACGAAGCTGCACCGGCCCTGTCGGAACCTGAGTGGGACGCCCTTCAGTCGCTGGCTGTGGCTGAGGTTAAGCTCAACAACGCCGCCTGGCTTTTGGTTGCAGGAACAATTCCCACTAGCTCCTCGGGCACGCCCCACGCGCTGTCGTCACTCTTGAAGGAGGTGTCGGGGCTGGGTTGCCAGGTTGCCTTAGACACCTCTGGCCCGGCCCTTCTTGAATCCGCTCGCGCAGGCATTCCTGACTTCATCAAGCCCAATGCCAGCGAGCTTGCCGAATGTGTCTCTCGCCCGATGACAACGCTGGGCGATGTCATTGACGCGGGTCAAGAAATTGCCGGCTGGGGAGTCGGCATGGTGGTTGTGAGCTTGGGCCCCGATGGAATTGTTGGGATGAGCGCCACCGGTGCTGTCCATGCGTGGACCGAGCCCCTCGAGGTGCTGAACACTATTGGGGCCGGGGACGCAAGCGTTGCGGGATTCCTCGCCCACCAGGTGTCCCACCCCGGTGATCTCGCTGGCGCAGTTTCGCAAGCCGTTGCCTGGGGAGCCCAGAAAGTTCAACAAGCGGGATCTCAGCTGGAGAACCTCACTTCCCTTCCCGCTGTGCACTCAACACATTCACCAGACCGGTCGTGGAAGCTGGCGGAGCCCGGTCGCCTCTAGCCCTTCGAGTACGGCATTATGGTTTTCTGTGGGTTTGGATGTTGCTTTCTGTGGTTTTGTGGTAGTTTTCTGTCAGGTATTTCATAGAAACCTGAAAGGCAACAACGATGTTGGCAGAAGAGCGGCGACTTCTTATCGCTGAATGGACCCTTGAAGCGGGCCGTCTCGACGCCACTCAAGCTGCCACCACACTTCACGTAGCAACAGAAACTGTTCGCCGCGACCTCGATATTCTTCAGCGCCGCGGTGTCGTGCGCAGGGTCCATGGCGGCGCCATTGCCATGGAACGCTTTGCCCACGAATTCACAATTCCTGAGCGCCAAAACCTGAATCCCGAAGCCAAACGAAGGATCGGCGAAGCCGCGGCGCAATATGTTCCTCACGAAGGCTGCATCTTTGTTGATGGCGGAACCACGACAGAGTTTCTCGCGCCTGCTTTGCGCAACCGCCCCGACCTCCTAGTGGTCACCAACAGTGTGAACCTGGCCGCTCGCATTGCCGATAGCTCCACCAAGACCTACATGCTCCCCGGTCGCATACGTCCCACAACCCTCAGTGCACTCGGCTCCCGCACCGTGGAAGACCTCGGTCGGCTCAACGCCGTAGTGGCCTTCATGGGAACGAACGGGATCTCTTCGGATTTGAAGCTCACTGCTTTTGACACCGATGAGGCAGCCGTCAAGAAAATAATGCTCTCGAACGCGGCGGAAACAATTCTGCTGGCGGATAACAAAAAGTTTGGCTCCACCTACCCCGCGACGTTTGGCGCCCCTGGTGACTTTGATCGGCTCGTGACCGATTTGGATACCCAACAAAGCTTCATTGACAAGTTCACCCACTACGGGGTGGAGGTGGTCGTCGCATGATGGCCACGACACTAGGTTTCGTTTCCAACTCTGGGAACGGAAACGCCCGAGAAGCCGGGGAAGGGAGCTCATTCTCCCTGAGCCCACTTCCCCAGCGACTCGGGCACAAAGAATACAACCTCTCGAAGGAAGGTAGTACCAATGAGTGAATTTATTCCCTCCGGCGCTGGTGGCCAAACAGGCTTCCGTGCCGGAATTCAGAAAGTGGGAGGAAACCTCGCGGGAATGGTGATTCCGAACATCGGAGCATTCATCGCCTGGGGTCTCCTCACCGCCCTGTTCATTCCCACCGGATGGTTGCCAAACGAGAACTTCTCGTCAATGGTCGGTCCGATGATTCTGAACCTGTTGCCGATCCTTATCGGTTACACCGGTGGTCGCATTGTTCACGGTCAGCGCGGTGCGGTGATTGGTTCGATTGCCACTGTTGGTGTGATTGTCGGAACCGACATCCCCATGTTCCTCGGCGCCATGATTATTGGACCGCTCATGGCATGGATCCTCAAGTACATCGACAAGGTACTTGACCCCATCACCCCTCCCGGCTTCGAAATGCTCATTGGCAACTTCTCGCTGGGTATCGCCGGAATGCTCGGAGCCATGCTGGGTTACCTCGGCATTGGCCCCATCGTTTCCGGGATCACCACTTTCCTCGGAAATGGCGTGGGATGGCTCGTCGATAACTCCTTGCTACCACTCGCATCGTTGTTGATCGAGCCAGCAAAGATCCTCTTCATGAACAACGCCATCAACTTCGGTGTTCTCGCTCCTCTGGGAGTCGTGGACGCAGAAGCGACCGGTCAATCCATCATGTTCATGCTGGAAACAAACCCTGGTCCAGGACTTGGGTTGTTGGTGGCCTTCTGGCTCGCCGGTCCGAAACTGCTCCGCGGTTCCGCACCCGGTGCAATCGTTATCCAGTTCCTTGGTGGAATCCACGAAATCTACTTCCCCTACGTTCTCCTCAAGCCTCAGGTTGTCCTGGGTGTCATTGTTGGTGGCATGGTGGGAGTAACTACCTTCATGATCACCGGAGTAGGGCTTGTTTCCACACCTTCCCCCGGATCGATCTTCGCGTACATGGCAGTGACCCCCGCAGGTAACCACCTGGGTGTCTTGCTGGGTATTGCGTTGTCGGCCGCAGCGTCGTTCGTGGTGACCTGGTTCATTCTCAAGCTCTCGAAGGTTGACTCCACCGAGGCTGAGTTCGAAGCAGCACAGGACCGCAGCAAAGAAATGAAGGCTGGTAAGTAACCATGGCCTCCGTATCGGCTAGTGATATCAAGCAAATTGTCGTTGCCTGCGAAGCGGGCATGGGGTCCTCCGTCATGGTGGCCCGGGCACTTGCGAAGCAACTGAAGGCACAGGAGATTTCGGTAACGCATTCTCCCGTCAACCAACTCGCAGAAACCTCTCACGAGATCGTGCTTGTCCACCGGGGGCTTAGTACCCGCGCGAAGCAAGCCGTTCCCGATTCGGTGGTGATCGTCTTCGACATGTTCTTAGGTGATCTCAACATCGCGAAGTTGGTTGGAGCTATTCAGAACGGTGACGTCATCTCCGATGGCTAATCTGCTTCAACTGGCCGGTATCGCCTTAGACGCTACGGCCTCCTCGCAAGAGGAGGCCGTAGCGCTCTGCGGTGCAAAGCTCGTGGAGCTGGGGGCCGTTTCCCCCGAATACGCCGACGCTATGTGGGAGCGGGAGAAAATTTTCCCCTCCGAAATGGGCGAGGGGTTCGCTATCCCCCACGGAACCGATGAGTCACGCACATACGTGAACTTCGACCAACTTGTTTTCATCCGACTCAAGGAAGAAATCACCTGGGTCAACGAACCCGTCACCGTGTGTGTAGGAATTGCCTCCTCTGGAGATGGCCACGTAGAGATCCTCGGTAATTTGGCAGACGTCCTTATGGACGACGACGCTGCAAATATTCTTCGAACCTCCCAGAATCCACAATCAATTCTCGACCTCATATTGAAAGGTGTTTAATCCGTGAGAGCCGCCATGTTTACCGGTCCAGGAAACCTCGACGTGATCGACGTCGAAACCCCGCAAGCCACTGCCGACGAGCTCAAGATACGGGTCGAGTCCTGCGCCACGTGTGGCACCGACGCCAAAATTTTCCACCACGGTCACCCTCGACTTGACCCACCCCAAATCATCGGACACGAAATTGCCGGAGAAATTATTGACGTAGGAGCGAACACGACGGGCTTCACCGTTGGAGACCGCGTCCAGGTCATCGCGGCGGTCCCCTGCGAAGAGTGTTGGGCCTGTAAAGCCGGCAAGCAAGGAATTTGCATCAACCAGACCTCGATGGGTTACCAATTTGCCGGCGGTTTTGCCGAAGAAATGGTGATCCCCGCCGCCGTGCTCAAAGCTAACGGCGTGAACAAAATCCCCGGTGATCTCAGCTTCGATGAAGCCTCCGTCACCGAACCCCTGGCCTGCGTGCTGAACGCTCAGCGCCTCGTCCATGTGGGCGAAGGCGACACCGTATTGGTCATGGGTGCCGGACCGATTGGTTGCCTGCACGTTCGTTTGGCGAGGGCCCTGGGCGCCAAGCACGTGATGCTCGCCGACATCAACGGCGACCGTCTGGCGCTCTCAGCCAACGCGGTCACGCCCGATCGTGCCATTGACATGTCCTCGGAGGACCTCGCAGCCATTGTGTTGGAAGAAACCCACGGCGTTGGCCCGAGCGTGATTATCACTGCGGCTCCCGCTGGAGCAGCCCAGGAACAAGCCATTGCCATGGCAGCGCCTGGGGGTCGGGTCAGTTTCTTTGGTGGCTTACCCAAAGACAAGCCAATGATCGCGGTCGATTCCAACGTTGTGCACTACAAGGAGCTCATTCTCGCCGGCGCTAACGGCTCTTCCCCCGCGCAAAATGCGGAAGCCCTGGCATTGATTGCCTCGGGCAAAGTTCCCGTGGCTGACCTGATCACCCACAGGATGTCGCTGGAGAACGTGAAGGACGCCATCGACGCTGTGACCTCAGGTGACGCCATCAAGGTTGTCATCAAACCTCAAGGAGTCTCGGCATGACCATCAACCACACCTTCACCGTGATGGACCCCATCGGTCTTCACGCCCGCCCCGTGGGTCAAATCGTTACCCTGGTGCGCGAGAGCGGAGCAACCGTAACCCTCCGCAACAGCGAGGGCAAGGAAGCGTCTGCTGCCTCCGCTCTCAAAATGCTCGCGATGAAGGTCAAGAGTGGAGAATCGTTGGAACTCGTCATCGACGCCGAAGATGATGCGGCAGGGCATGCGCTCGCCGAGGCGATTGAAGCCCTCGTCAACGAAGGGTAATACTGGGGTAGTGAGCGCCACAGAGTTAACCGGAATTGGGGTCGGTTCCCGCGCCGCCGTTGGCGAAGTGTTCCTGCTGGAAACTTCTGACGCCGTCTACGAACACCAATCGACGAAACACAGTCCTACTGAGGAAGCCAGCGTCTTAGCCACAGCAATCGCCACCACAGCAGCAGGAATTAGAGACGAATCCGCGACCAGCGATCCCACTGCTCGCGAAATCCTTGAGGCGCTGCTGATTATTCTGGAAGACCCCGAGCTCCAAGAAATGGCGAAGCCCTACCTCTCAGAAGGCGACGATGCCCCCACAGCATTATTCAAAGCTCTGGATGAATTCGCCGAACTCATGGGTGATGATGAAGAATTCCTGTCCCGGGTGGCAGACCTCCGGGGTATTGCGGCGCGCATTTCTGGATGGGTGCGCGGTATTGCCGCTGGCCCCAGTATCCCGACCGAGGGAACCTGGATCATCGTTGCCGAAGACCTCACCCCACTAGAGACCTCCCAGTTTGGCGGCTCCGTCGTGGGGGTTGTGACGGAACTCGGGGGGCCCACCTCCCACACCGCGATTATTTGTCGTGCACTTTCTCTCCCTGCTCTTGTGAGCGCTAAAGGAGCCATGACACTCACCCCAGGCGAGTCAGTCCTGGTGGACCCGGAAGGAAACAGAGTTGTCAGCGGCGGCACCCTGAGCGACGCAACCCAAGCGCTCACCTTCATTCCTCAATCGGATGCGCCGCTGATCACGGTCAGGGCCAACATTGGCGGTCTCGAAGATGCCACACACGCCGCAAAGACCTCTGCCCGCGGCGTGGGTTTGTTCCGCACCGAAGTCCTCTATCTCTCCGCATCCCGGGAGCCCACCCTGGATGAACAGGTCGCCAGCTACGTCGAGGTACTAAAAGCCGCACCGGCTGGAAAAATCATCATCCGCACCATCGATGCCGGAAGCGACAAACCCGTTCCCTTCCTAGCGCTGGGTCATGAAGAGAACCCTGCCCTTGGTGTTCGCGGCTTCCGTCTTGCCCATGATTTCGGGGATTTCCAAAAGTCCCAGCTCGCTGCACTCGCGGCCGCCATCGACGCAACCGGCCGGGACGTGGGTGTGATGGCCCCGATGGTGTCGACGGTGGACGAGGTGAAATCCTTCCATGCCCTGTGTCACGAGGCGGGAATCACTCAAGTGGGAATCATGATCGAAACTCCCGCCATCATCCAGGTGTTGCCCGACCTCAAAGGCATTCTTTCGTTCCTCAGCATCGGCACCAATGACCTTTCCCAATACCTTTTTGCCGCCGACCGAATGCATCCGCAGCTGGGTGCCTTGAATAACCCCTGGCAGCCAGGTTTGTTGCGCAGCGTCAACCAGGTCGTTGAGAAGGCACGGGACTTGGACATCCCCGTGGGTGTGTGCGGGGAGAGTGCAGCCAACCCTTTACTCTCCATCGTGTTTGCTGGTTTGGGAATTTCCTCCGTCAGTGTTGCGCCAAGCGCTGTTGAAGCGGTGAGCACCGCTCTGGCCTCGGTGTCCCAGAAGCAAGCGAAACAGGCCTCCCTGCTCGCCCTCGCAGCCAGCACTCCGGCCGAGGCGGAAGCAACTGTCCGCGCCATGTTTGGGTAGTGTCTCCTCAGACTGGGTGTCCCTCGAGCGGAAAGTGCGCACATGAAAGCAATAGTTGTTTCGCAGTCGGGTGGCCCCGAGGTATTGGAGTACCAGGACTGGCCAGAGCCCGCGCCGCTCCCTGATGAGCTGCTGATTGATGTCGCTGGTATCGGGGTCAATTTCATTGACACCTATCACCGCTCGGGCATCTACTCCCTGCCCCATCCCTTCGTTCCAGGCCTAGAGGGGGCCGGGGTAGTAACCGGTGTGGGCGCTGAGGTAGCAGAGTTTGCGGTGGGCGATCGGGTTGCCTGGACCGGGCACATGGGAAGCTACGCCCCACGGATTGCTCTCCCCGCGGACAAAGCCGTCAGGGTTCCCCAGGCTCTCACCCTTCACGAGGCTGCCGGCATCATGCTTCAAGGCCTTACGGCGCACTACCTGGTCACAAGCGTGTATGCCGGGAAAGCTGGTGACACCGCCCTCGTCCATGCAGCAGCAGGCGGGGTGGGGCTCTTGTTGTGTCAGATGCTCAGCAACCGAGGAGTCAGGGTGCTCGGCACCGTCTCCACTGCCGGAAAGGCCCAAGCCGCATCGGCTGCAGGAGCGGCCCACATCATTCGGTATGACCGGGACGACCTTGTCGAGGCAGTGATGGCAGCGACCGAGGGACACGGCGTCGATGTGGTCTATGACGGTGTGGGTAAAACAACTTTTGAAGCGGGCTTAAAGTGCCTGAAGGTGCGAGGAATGATGGCCATTTTTGGTCAAGCCAGCGGTCCGGTGGGAAGCTTTGATCCCCAACTCTTGAATGACGGGGGTTCGCTCGTGGTAACGAGGCCTAGCCTGACCCACTTCACAAGGACCCCTGAAGAGCTCCGGTGGCGATCATCCGAGGTCCTCGGAGATCTCGCAACAGGAAAACTCACCCTCGCGATTCACGATTCCTACCCGCTCGCAGAGGCGGCGCGAGCCCACCTCGACCTCGAAAGCCGTGCCACTTCGGGAAAATTACTCCTTTTCCCACCCCAGGACTAATCCACTGCCATAGAGGTAGCGTTACGCCATGAGAATTCTTTTGATCGGCGCCGGTGGCGTCGGCAACTCCCTCGCCAAGCTCCTTTCCACACGAAGCTTCTATGACAGTGTTGTCGTGGCCGATTATGACCTGTCTCGAGCAGAGTCCGTGCTCGAGTGGATCGCAGTGCGTTTCCCCCAAGCCCGGGATAAATTCACGGCAGATCGCATTGATGCCTCTTCGCCTGCCCAGGTAGCAGAATCCGCCAAGCGCCACTGCTCCACCATGGTGATGAATGCTGTGGAGCCATCGTTTGTGGAAAGTATTTTTGAGGGAGCTCGCTCAGCTGGTGCTGACTACATGGATATGGCCATGAGCCTGTCAAAGCCTCACACCGAAGAACCGTTCACCAAGCCAGGGGTGATGCTCGGTGAGGCACAGTTCGCCCAGGCGGAAGCCTGGGCAGACAGCGGACGCTTAGCGTTGGTGGGAATGGGAGTTGAACCAGGAATATCCGATGTTTTTGCCCGCTATGCCAGCGACCACCTGTTTAGCGAAATCGACGAAATCGGTGTGCGAGACGGCGCAAACCTCGTCGTCGTGAACGACCAGGGCGAAGAAATCTTCGCGCCGTCCTTTTCTATTTGGACGACGATTGAAGAGTGCCTCAACCCGCCACTGATTTATGAAAAAGATAAAGGCTGGTTTACCACCGAACCCTTTAGTGAACCAGAAGTTTTCACCTTCCCCGCAGGAATTGGCCCCGTTGAATGTGTCAACGTTGAGCACGAAGAAGTTGTCCTCATCCCCCGCTTCCTGGATGCAAAGAGGGTGACTTTCAAGTATGGGTTGGGCGAGGAATTTATCGGTGTCCTTCGGACACTCCACCTTCTGGGCCTCGACTCCACCGAAGGTGTGGCCGTGAGAACCACACCCGATGAGAGCGGGAAGCGCTCGAGCGCAACGATTTCCCCCCGCGACCTGGTTGCTGCTGTGTTGCCAGACCCCGCAACACTGGGCGACTCGATGAGTGGAACCACATGCGCGGGAACGTGGGTCACTGGCCTGGACAAAGACGGCTCTCCCCGAGAGGTCTACCTGTATCACGCGATCGATAACGCCTGGACCATGGAGCACTTTGATGCCCAGTGCGTGGTGTGGCAAACCGCTCTTGCCCCAGCGCTTGCGCTGGAGTTGTTGGCAACGGGTGTGTGGTCTGGTTCCGGTGTTCTTGGCCCCGAAGCCTTTGACGCCAAGCCCTTCTTGGACTTGATGTGCCAACCAAAAGCCGAGGGCGGCTACGGCCAAGAGTGGGGCTTAGAAGAGCGCTAGGCGGGGCTAAAGCGCAGACTCAGGCAGGAGAGGCCGCCATCAATCTTCTGACATTCGGAATTCGGTAACTCGACAACCTCAAACCCACCATCCCGAACCGCCTGGGAAGTGTGGGGGAAGCCTTCTGGCATAAACACGACGTCGTTGACGCGGATACTATTTGCCGCTGGTTCTTCCCCTTCGGCCACATCAATTACGGTGTAGCCGTCAAAGCAGCCACTGGCTGAAAGGCGTCTGGTCGAAAGAACAGTGGTTTCATCGAGCAAAGAGCAATCGGACTTGAAGTGCAAAACACCAGGAGGTGTGGTGACCTCCCGCACCTGATACCCCCAGGGCGACACAACCCCGGCAAGTGCAGCGATCCCTTCAGAGGTGCTCCGGTCCGAGACGCCGATCAGGATTTCGTTCTCCATCGCAAGAATGTCTCCCCCCTCCAGTGTTCCCTCACCGGGAAGCTCAACGGCAGCGGGGTAAAACTGTTTCACCGCCTCAGCCATCGCCCTCGCTTCGCCACGGCGCGTGGGTGCACCCGGGCGCAGGATCACTGCTCCCAGCGGCAAACACAGAGCAGTGTCTTCCACAAAAAGCGAATCGGGGAACTCTTCCAGCGCTGGTAACACGGTGATCTGCACTCCCGCAGCTTCCAGAGCAGAGACATACGCAGTGTGGTGCTGCTTCAAGCCCACAACATCGGGATTCCCGACGTCGTTGGCCCTCAAGCCCGACACCGCGCTCGAGGGCGGAGTGCGCGCAATGGCGTGGGTAAAGCGATACGAAGAACCCACGATTATCCGAACTTGCTGGCTGTCATCTGTTTCCTAGGCCACCAGAACTTATCCCCGGCGATGAAGGCGGTAGCGGGAACAACGACAGTTCTCACCAACAGGGTGTCAATCAAAACCCCAATACCCACGATGATTCCCACCTGGAAGAGCGCGATCAAAGGCAAGACGCCAAGCACGGCAAAGACCGCTGCCAGCAGGACGCCGGCGCTGGTGATGACCCCTCCGGTGGCGCCCAATGCCTTCACCATCGCTTGCCTGGTGGGCTGACTCACTGTGCCCGCCAGGTTGGCGGCTTCTTCTCGCGCCCTGGACACCAGGAAGATGTTGTAATCCACACCCAACGCCACCAGGAAGAGGAAAGAATAGAGGAAGACGCTGAAGTCCAGGCCCGACATACCGAACACGTTTTCAAACAGTAGCCAAGCGGCCCCGATTGCGGAGAAGAAGGACAGCACCACACTCGAAAGCAGGAGAATCGGTGCGAGCAAAGCACGCAACAGAATCACCAACACAAGAAAGACCAAAATGAGAATCAGCGGAATGACCAGCAATTGGTCCCGCTCATAGGTTTCTTTGACCGCCAAGCGGGTGGCGTCATCGCCTCCCACCAACGCCCCAGCACCGCTAACACTTTGGACGGCCTCTCTCAAATCGACAATCGCAACATAGGCCTCGTCGCTTCCGCCTTCTGCGTCAAGGACGACATCAATACGCGAAACCGTGTCGTTGAAGTTGACCACCTCGGCAGAAGCCACAACGTCGAGGGTGAGGGCGGCTTCGACGACATCGTCAGCAAAATCGTTGTTTGCGACAACCTGAGTAGGCGAGCTTTCTCCCGCGGGGAACGCTTTCCCCAGTACTTCGATCCCCAACACGGCTTCGGGCTTCACCCGAAACTGCTCGGTCTCGGGAATTCCGATAGTTACTCCTGCAGAACCAAAGGAGAGACCACCCAAAATGGCGACGCCAACAATGGCCACGGTGACGGGCCGCTTGCTGACACCCCTGCCCAGTTTTGCCCACCAACCGGTCTCGGACTTGTTGACCCCGCCAAAGCGAGGAACGAAAGGCCAGAAGAGCCCGCGCCCAAAGACAACGATTGCGGCGGGCAACACACCCAGGGCAGAAATCATGGCCACAACAATTCCCGTGGCACACACCACTCCCAGTGCTCGTGTGACACCGAGCTCAGCAAAGGCCAGGGTCAGCAGCGCCAGGACAACGGTTCCACCCGAAGCCACAATCGCAGGCGCCACACCCTTCAGGGCTTTTGCCATCGCTTCGTGCCGGTCCTCAAATTTCAAAAGCTCTTCCCGGTACCGGGCAATTAACAGCAGGGCATAGTTGGTCCCCGCACCAAACACCAAGACCGACAAAATGCCGGTCACCGAACCATCTGCCGCAAGACCAAAGAAGTCAGCCACATTTCGACCAATTTGCCCCGCCATCAGGTCCGCGGTTCCCACTACCAGCAGCGGAACAATCCACAAGGTGGGGCTGCGGTAGGTGATGAGCAAGAGCAAAATAACGATGATGACGGTGGATCCCAGCAGAACGAAGTCAGCACCTTCAAAAACCCCAGCTAGGTCAACCTGAAATCCCTCTGGCCCTGTGACGTAGGTGGTAATTCCCGAGGGGGCCGAGTCAGCGGAGAGAGCGCGAATTTCTGCAATGCGCTCGCCACGAGGTTCGACATCGTCAATCTCATCCAAGGGCACCGTAATGACCGCGGTGGTGTTGTCCGTGGAAACAGTAGCCGGGGGAACAAACGCTTCTCCCATGATTTCGACGTTGGTGAAGTCCAAAAAGAGCTCGTTGGCGCCTCCTGAGGGCATCTGGATCATCGGGTCAAATTCACCCTGCAACCATGCGAGGTCTTCCTCCGTGAACTCACCGGAATCCTTTGCGAACACGATCACCGCGGCGGTCCCCTCAGAATTCGGCATCGCCGCTAAAGCGTTATCAACCAAGACAACTTCCGAGTCATCGGGAAGGCCGTTCGTGGGGGCGGCGTCGCTCTCGTCAGCGGCGAAGGCTGTAAAGGATAAAACTGCGAAAACCAGCCCGATAAGCAGGGTGACCCAGGAGGTTTTCGGACCGGTAATAAAGCGCAAGATGGCATTCACCCCCCTAGGTTAGCCCGTTGCTCCCTCATTCACGAACGACGCTCAGGTTAGGGAGGCAAGCTAACTAGAAGGAGGAAAATCAGTGAAAACGATGCGCAGGCTGGCCTGGATTGCTGCGGTCTCTGCTGTGCTCTCCGGCTGCGCACTCCCTGCCCCCCGCCCTTCCCAACCAGATAATTCCTGTGGCGCTGTGGTCGAAGAGGGTATTGCTCAGACCATTACGGCCCAGATCGACGCCCTCGAAAAGGGCGACTTTGACGCCGCCTACGCCATGGCTTCCCCGCAATTCCAGAGCCAATTTAGTGAAGAGGCTTTTCAAGGCGTGATTTCTGGGGGTTTTGCCTTCTTGATGGAGCGCGCCAGCGTCGTGTTCTCGGACTGTCTCTTCGACTCCGAAACAACGAGCGCGCAAACACGGGTTACGGTGACCACCGTTTCTGGTGAAGGGTGGACGCTAATGTACCAACTTGCCAAGAGCGAAGAAGGGTGGCGTATTGAAGGAGCGGCCCTCACAGGTTCGGCTGCGGCCAACACCTAGTCGTTAGCCTGGGCTGATGGACTTCTCAGAAATCGACACTCCCTTCACCGTTATCGACTACGAGCGCCTGGTGAGCAACCTGGAGCGCCACCTTCTCCGGACACAGCAGCAAGGCATTGCGTCGAGACCCCATGCTAAGACTCACAAAATTCCAGAGATTGCAAAGCTACAGCTGGAATATGGCGCCCGTGGGATAACGCTCGCCACGATCGGTGAAGCAGAAGTATTCGTCGAGGCGGGAATCGACGATATTTTTCTCGCCTACCCTCTCTGGCTGACGCCCCGCAAAGCTGCCCGCCTCCAAGCGCTCGCTGCTCGGGCAAGGGTGGGCGTGGGCGTTGATTCCGTTGCTGGAATCCGTCAGGCTGCTACAACACTCGGAACGACCACGATCGAGTTCATGGTCGAAGTCGATAGCGGACACCACAGAAGTGGAATCGACCCGCATCAGGTCGTCCCCCTAGCGCAGGCGCTCGCCGATCACAATCTGGCGCTTCGCGGTGTATTCACCTACCCCGGACACAGCTACCAACCCGATACCAAAGACGATGCCTCCCAAGACGAAGTGACTGCTCTCACCATTGCGACCAGCGCGTTGGAATCTGCTGGATTCGAGGTGTTGGAGCGAAGCGGTGGCTCGACCCCCTCAGTTCACAGCACTCAGAGTTTCCTGACCGAGACTCGCGCGGGAGTGTATGCCTTAGGAGACGCCCAACAACTTGAGCTCGGGGGCATGGACATGAATGATGTCGCCCTCTCGGTGGTGACCACGGTCGTCAGTGCGCGAGGCCAAACCGTGGTGGTCGATGCAGGCAGCAAAATTATGGGAGCGGACAAAGCGTCCTGGGCCAGCGGCCATGGCCGGGTGCTCGGTCATGCGGATGCCCGGATTGTCGCCATGTCAGAACACCACGCGACCGTGGTGTTCCCTGATTCAGACCCAGCACCACGCTGTGGGGACATCATCCAGGTCATCCCCAACCATGTCTGTAACGCCGTGAACCTGGTTGACTCGGTGCTTGTGAAGAGAGCAAGAAAACCCGCACAAGTCTGGCCCGTGGCCGCACGAGGAAAAAACTCCTAACTCCCGCATTCTGATTCCAGATACCGGTCGCGGTGCTTGGCTAGGCCCTTGCGTCTTTGCTGTTAGCGATTTTTGCCACGCTGAGGGTCGGCAAATACTGGCTCAGCCTGGCTAGGGTTGGTGCATGAGCGTCCCCCACGGTGTTGAACCGCACTCACTCACTTTGGCTCCCCGCCTCAATTGGCTTCGCGCAGGCGTTTTAGGAGCAAATGACGGAATTGTTTCCATTGCCGCATTGGTGGTGGGTGTTGCCGCAGCAACCAACGAGACCCTCCCTGTCGTTATTGCAGGAACAGCGGGAATCATCGCCGGCTCCCTTTCCATGGCGCTGGGAGAGTACGTTTCCGTGTCTTCCCAGCGCGATAGCGAGGCCGCTCTGATTGAGCGTGAGCGACAAGAATTGAAAGATTTTCCTGAAGCCGAACTCCAAGAACTTGCCGAACTTTATGAAGCAAAAGGGTTAAGTCCTGCAACGGCAATGACGGTTGCCACAGAGCTCACCAGCAACGATGCCCTCGCCGCCCATCTCGAGGCAGAACTGGGAATCGATGAGCTCCAGCTCACCAACCCCTGGCATGCAGCAGTGTCTTCAGCCCTCTCTTTTCTTGCCGGTGCAGCACTTCCGATGCTGGCGATCACTCTTGCCGGGGAATCCATCAGGATCCCCTTGACCTTTGCGGCGTCGTTGGTAGCCCTGGGGCTCACCGGTGGAATAGGCGCATACTTGGGACACAGTCCCCTGCTTCGCCCCATCATTCGGGTCATGTCTGGGGGCGCGCTCGCGCTTGCCTTGACCTGGGCAATCGGCCTCGCTCTTGGGGGCGACGTAGCGCTGTAGGGAAAGTCATCAGGTGTGGTGGCTGAGCTATACCCTTGTCGCACACCCCAAAGAGAGACCCGATCACGATGGCTGACAAAGAAAAGTCCAGTTCTGCCTTTTCCGATAAAGAAAAAGAGGCAATGCGGGAGCGTGCACGGGAACAACGCGAGTTCAAGAAGTTACCCGGCGAAGAACAAGTGCAACGCAAGATCGCCGAAATGACCGGCAACGACAAGAATCTTGCCCTCGGTATCCATGCCTTGGTGATGGGGATCTCGCCAGAGATTACGACCAAAACCTGGTACGGAATGCCGGCTTACTACCTGAATGACAAAGTGATCTGCTTTTACCAAGCCGGCAGTAAATTTGACTCTCGCTATTCCACTTTCGGTTTCCAAGAATCAGCGCAGCTCGACGATGGTGCCTTCTGGCCTACGTCCTTCGCGATTACTGACCTCACCGACGAGGTGGCGAAGAAAATCACTGGGTTGGTGAAGAAGGCCATCGCGTAGCCGCAAAAGTTGGCTGTACCGGTGGGAGGAGCGCCCTGAGGTGCCCCTCCAATCGCGCGTCTGTTGACGCACAAGCCCTGTTTTTCGCTGCTTACCTCACCCGATAGCGGTGAGGGCGCCAACCTCAGGAGCGGAGGCTTGGACTAAACGCCTTGCATCGTGCCGAGCACAATGACCCATCCAAGGATGGACTTAGAGGTGAGGCTCAACACAATGTAGGCCTTCTCGCCGAAGGCATACACCTTCCATTTTCCGATTTTTTTGTACTGCAAGAACATGTTGACGGCGAAGGTGTTGAAGAAGATAAAGGTAAGAAGGAATCCGAACTGGGCATATACCGGGATGGCATCGGCAATGTTGTTCGTGGACACCACGAAGTAGATCCCGCCCATAATCCATGGAACGATTCCCGCCAGCACACCGATGTTGAAAGAGAACCAGCTGGTTTTCTGGGTGAGCTGATTGTGCATCTCCATCATCAGACCCATCATGTTCATGATGAAATTCAGGGTGAAAATAAACACGATCGCGGAAATCTCGATGAGTCCACCAAGCATGAGCAGGACGACCAGCATCAGAGAGGAGCTGATGGCATATTCCCACCAGCGGGCACGGTTGATGCCCTTTTCGATGTCGGTCTCATAGCGACGGACATACCAAGGGGAAGATATGAAAAGGTGTGCGACAGCAGAGAGCAGTAGGAATAGGGGCGCGATGAGGGCTACCGGAAACTCGAAAAGGATGTCGCTTTCTGGTCGAATACCCTCCGGGGTGTCCGTAAAGAAGCGGGTGATTACCGGGATTCTCGTCTCATCGTTGAGAATAAAAAATAGCGCGACCCCTTGGACCAAATGGAAAACTCCTGCAATCCTGTTGAATTTTTGGAGTTGCTTGCCTAATGTGGTTTCTGGTTTCATGACGGGTCCTCTCGATAACCTAAGAGACCAAATCTACCGGAGGAGCCCCTGCAGATTGGCTGAGTGAATGCCTGGCGCAAATCCCTCCGGAGGCTCAAAGTAAACTAATGGCGTGACCGACGTCTTCTACCAGGACGCTTCCTGGCCCAGGGCCGGAGATTACCCTGCTCACCAGGATCATGCGGATGTTGTTCTGATCGGTGTTCCCACGCATGAGACCTCACTCTCCCCCACGCGCGCAGACACTACGCCGCGAGCAATTCGAGAGTCGCTCAGGCGCTACTCACACACTTTTTACCACGGAGACGGTGGCACACGCAGCCTGGAAGGTCTCACCATCACCGATGCAGGCGATATCGAGAATCCCGATGGTGACCGCGCGGGCGCCATAGAGCACTTGCGAAAGGTAGCCTCCCAGAGCTCACTGGTCATCGCCCTGGGAGGCGACAATTCTGCGACAGTTCCCGTAGCCACCGCGAGTCTCGATAGTGATTGGGACAGTGCCGGGCTCATCACGCTCGATGCCCACTTCGACGTGCGAGCGGGCAAGAGCAATGGGTCCCCAGTGCGGGAGCTGCTCGAACTTGGGCTTCCCGGCCCCCACGTAGCACAGGTAGGGATCGCAGACTTTGCGAACTCAAAAGCATATTCAGAATTTGTCGCTCACCAAGGAATCACTGTTATTCCCCGCAGAGACATCACCGCCTCGAATGTGGAAAAAATCGCCGAGCAGGCCTGCAGAACTGCGGGAAGCGGGGGAGGAAATATCCACGTTGACATCGATGTCGACGTGTGCGATCGGGCAGTCGTTCCCGCCTGCCCCGCGTCTGCCCCCGGGGGACTTAGTGCATATGAATTAAGGGCACTGGTGCGCCGACTGGCCGCACACCCCCACGTTGTGTCTTTTGACATCACAGAAATTGACGCAACGCAGGACTCTGCTGATGGGCGCACTATCCGACTGGCCGCCCTTTTAGTATTGGAAATTCTGGCAGGCTTTAACGAACGTCCCTAGCTTTTTCTACAACCATGTCGCCGTTGAGAAATACCCGTCGCACCAAATCTACCCCCGGGCGATAGGCCACATACGCGTAATCCGGAGCCTGGAGCTGAATCAGGTCAGCTCGGGCGCCCACTCGAATTTGTCCCCTATCCATCAGGCGTAACGCGGCCGCTCCACCGGCAGTCGCGGACCACACCGCATCCGCCGGGGACATCTTCATCTCTCGCACGGCAAGAGCAATCATGAACGACAGGGAAGAGCTAAAGCTTGACCCCGGGTTGCAGTTGCTGGCCAGGGATACCGTAATGCCGGCATCATGCAAAGGTCGAACATCAAGGTACGCTCCTGCGGTGGAAAAATCGGTGCCCGGAAGTGCTGTCACGACAACCGCACTTCCACGTAGTAGTTGGATATCTGATGTGGTGAGGTGATTTCCGTGAGACAGCGAGGCGGCACCCACCTCGAGAGCGATTTTTGCGCCCTCTCCTGGTCCTAATTGGCTGGCGTGGAGAGTGGGGATTAACCCGTGAGCCAGGCCTGCCTGGAGTACCCGTCGTGCCTGGCGGGCATCAAACGCCCCGGCTTCAAGAAAGACATCGATAAAGCGCGCGTACGGGGCGCATGCCTCCAACATGGGGCCGCAGACCTCCTCGACATACCTCTCAGGGTCGTTCGCGTGCTCGCCCGGGACCAGGTGCGCCCCTAAAAAAGTTGTCTGGTCGGTAATGCCCTGGGCGACCTCAAGAATTCTCTTTTCATGCTCCACGGTGAGTCCGTAACCAGACTTGATTTCCACGGTCGTTGAGCCAGACGCGAGCATTTCTTCCCGAAGCGCTCCCGCATTAGTCGCTAGGGCTTGGGTGGTGGCTTCCCGGGTGGCAGAGACCGTGTTGCCGATTCCGCCTGCGAGGTAGGGCGCACCAGACATCCGCGCCTTAAACTCCGCAACTCGATCTCCGCCAAAAACGATATGGCTGTGGGAGTCAACAAAGCCGGGCATAAGCACCTGGTCGTCCATCGACAGTGTGTCGACTCCCGCTGCGAGAGCGGCCTTCACGGCGCTATCGTCGTGGCCTATCCCCGCAATGAGTCCCTCCTGGATAAGCACGGACGTAGCAACAGAAATCCCCAGGGAGGCCTCGCCGGCCCCTGGTGTTCCTGTGCAGGTCACTAACTGGCCTACGTCAGTGAGTAACAGTGGCTCACTCACTCGAGACCCATCGGGATCTTCAGGCCACGTTCCCGGGCGACGTCCTTTGCCCGGTCATAGCCCGCATCAACGTGGCGCATAACCCCGGTTCCGGGGTCGTTGATCAACACACGCTCGATTTTTTGTGCCGAAAGCTCGCTTCCATCCGCGACAATAACCTGCCCGGCGTGGAGGGAGCGTCCGATTCCTACCCCGCCCCCATGGTGCAAGGAAACCCAGGACGCGCCCGAGGCGGTATTGAGCAACGCATTGAGCATCGGCCAGTCCGCGATGGCGTCTGATCCATCCGCCATGGCTTCTGTCTCGCGATACGGCGAAGCCACGCTTCCCGAATCAAGGTGGTCTCTGCCGATGACTATCGGTGCGGAAAGCTCCCCGCTGGCCACCATTTCGTTGAAGCGAAGACCCGCAAGGTGGCGTTCTTTGTATCCCAGCCAACAGATACGCGCCGGCAAACCCTCAAATCGGATCTTCTGTCCTGCTCGCTCAATCCAGCGCGCCAGGTGGACATCATCCGGGAAGAGCTCAAGTATGGCCTTGTCCGTCTTGCGGATGTCTTCCGGGTCACCCGAGAGAGCCACCCAGCGAAATGGACCCTTACCTTCAGCAAACAATGGCCTGATATAGGCGGGAACAAATCCGGGGAAATCGAAGGCCCTCTCATAGCCGCCTAGCTTCGCCTCGGCGCGAATCGAGTTTCCATAATCAAACACAATCGCTCCGGCATCCATGAAATCCACCATCGCTTCAACCTGCGTTGCCATAGCCTTACGGGACTGGGCAGTAAAGCTTTCAGGGTCCTTGTCCCGGGCTTCTTCCCACTGCTCCACTGGTATTCCTGCGGGGAGATAGGCCAGAGGGTCGTGCGCGCTGGTCTGGTCTGTGACGATGTCGATGGGAATTTCTCGCCGTCGCATTTCAGGGAAAACTTCTGCCGCATTTCCTACCAGGCCAACCGAGTAGGCGCGTGCTTCTTTTTTTGCCCCGAGCGCTAGATCAATAGCCTCATCGATGTCGGAGGTCATGAAATCAAGGTAGCCATGCTCGACTCGTCGCTTCAGTCGAGACTCGTCGACATCGACAATCAGGACTACTCCCTCGTTGAGCGTGACAGCGAGGGGTTGAGCCCCGCCCATTCCGCCACATCCACCGGTGAGGGTGAGGGTTCCCGCCAGTGTCCCACCAAAATGTTGACGGGCGACGGCCCCGAAAGTTTCATAGGTCCCTTGAAGGATCCCTTGGGTGCCGATATAAATCCAGGACCCCGCTGTCATCTGACCGTACATCGTCAACCCGAGTGCCTCTAACCGGCGAAACTCCGGCCAGGTGGCCCAGTCACCCACGAGGTTTGAGTTAGCAATCAACACCCTCGGCGACCACTCATGAGTGCGAAATATTCCCACAGGTTTCCCCGACTGGACAAGTAACGTCTCGTCTGGTTCCAAGCTCTTGAGCGCCTCGACAATCGCATCGAAGGACTCCCAGTTTCTTGCCGCTTTGCCGGTTCCCCCGTACACGATGAGATCTTCCGGGTGTTCAGCGACCTCAGGATCAAGGTTGTTCATGAGCATTCTCATGGCACCCTCTGCTTGCCACGTCTTTGCGGTCTTCTCCCCCCCTCGTGGAGCTCGAACAGTTCTTTTCATCAGTCCATCCCTTCGACTATTTCGGCAATCTTTTTCTCGCGTACAAGCCGGTAGACACCCTCAATCACGGGGGCCAAGAACTTATCTTGTCCCACAGGACCCGCCACCGTCATCACCTTCGCTGCGATTGCGCCGGTGAGGGGCCCCGGCATCAAAGGGGCCCTCAGCGACTGCCCCCACGAGGCCGTCAACAGTTCAATGGCCAACACGCGGGAGAGTCCGTCAAGCGAGCTGCGGAGCTTCATGGCCGAATGCCAGCCCATGGACACGTGATCTTCCTGAAGCGCCGAGGAAGGTATGGAATCTACCGAAGCAGGGTGCGCAAGACGCTTCAGGTCGCTCACAATGGCTGCCGCGGTGTACTGGGCGATCATCAGGCCGGAGTCAACACCCACTTCGTAGGCGAGAAAGGGCGGTAATCCTTGGTTTCTTGAAACATCCAGAAACCTGTCGGTGCGACGCTCGCTGATACTGGCAACATCGGCCACCACAATCGCGAGAAAATCCAACACATACCCTAACGGCGCTCCGTGGAAGTTTCCGTTGGACTGCAGGAGTCCCTCATCGGTCAGGACCGGGTTATCGATGGCGCTGGCCAATTCCACCTCGGCAACCGCGGTCGCATGGGTCAGAGTGGCTCGAGCCGCGCCATGGACCTGGGGAGAACACCGCAATGAGTATGCATCTTGGACTCGACCATCCTCGGGTCCTTGATGGGAGGCCACGATCGGGGAATCACGCAGCAGCCGAGCCATTCGGCGAGCGCTCTCGAGTTGGCCAGGATGCGGACGCAAGCGCTGAACATCATCCTGGAATACCCGGTCTGTTCCCATCAAAGATTCGACGCTCATAGCCGCAGCTGCATCCGCTGTCACCAGCAAAGACGTGGCATCGTGGATTGCTAGCGCCAAGCATCCAAGCATGCCGTCAGTTCCGTTAATGAGGGCTAAGCCTTCCTTCTCCTGCAATTCCAGGGGCACAAGATTCGCCGCCGCCAGGGCCTCCGCACCTGGGGTAATGGGCCCCCCATCCACTCTCGCTTCTCCTTCACCCATGGCGACGAGAGCCACATGGGCCAACGGTGCCAAATCACCGGAGCAACCGAGCGAGCCAAACTCGTGCACGACCGGGGTAACACGATGGTTCAGCATCGCAGCGTAGAGGTCACACACTTCTGGCCGCACTCCCGTATGGCCGGTCATCAGCGTGCGGAGTCTCAAGAGCATTAACGCACGCACCACTTCCGTGTCGACCTCTGCCCCTGTTCCCGCCGCATGGGAACGTATGAGGCTCAACTGAAGCTGGCGTCGACGATCGGTGCTGATGAAGGTGGTGGCCAGCGCCCCAAATCCGGTCGAGACCCCATAGTGAGCCTGCGGATCCGCAGCCTTGCTGTTAATGATGTCGCGGCGACGCGCGACATGTTCACGCGCTCCTGGGTCAAGAGTTACTTTCTCGTATTCGCGGGCAACCTTCACCACCTCTGCCACGGAGAGTGCCCCACCGGTCACGCTAATTCCCGACATTTTGCTCATGACTTGATTCCACACCCGATGGGTTTCCCTACACTGGGTCTCAGTAAAGAATATGTCCGGTATGTCAGACAGGGGGTTGCGTGATGTCGAGCGGATCTCCGGCCGCAGAGCATGTCTTGGCCGTCCTTGATTTTCTTTCCCACGGGAAAGGCCCAGTCCCCGCCGCCACCATCTCTCGAACACTCGGGATTCCCCGTTCCACCACCTATCAGCTGCTCGAAGCCCTGTCTGCTCGGGGATTCGCCACACACTTTCCCGATGACAGAACATGGGGGTTGGGGGTAAGGGCCTTTGAAATTGGGAGCGGCTATGCGAAACAGCAACCCTTAGTTCTCATGTCGGCGCAATTGCTGCGTCAACTGGCCCACGACCTCCAGGTAGGAACCCACTTAGCGGTCCTTCATGGCCTCGACGTGATCTACCTGGTAGAAGAACGGTCGACCCATGGGCCCTGGTTGGTCAGCGAGGTCGGTGTCCGACTACCCGCTCACCTCACCGCAACAGGGCGCGCAATCCTCGCCCACTTGCCCAAGAATCAAATGCGGGCCCTTTACCCTCACGGATCAACGCTTCTGCCCGTGCGTCAAAATCGCGGACCTAAGAGTGTCCGGGATCTGCGTGACCTTCTGCAACAAACCAGACAACGCGGATGGTCCATTGAGAACGAAGAGATCACACCGGGCTTCTTCTCTGTTGCCACCGTCATTCGGGATTACACAGGATGGCCCACTGCGGCGATTGCCCTTACCGGAGACAAAGAAAAAGTGGAGAACGATATCCCCGGGCTCGCCCAGCGCCTGATGCAGGTCGCCACAACCATCGAAACACGACTCGGCGGTACCAGTGGGATTTGAACTCTCCGGTTGCATATAGCAGCGGGGGTAGGGGGTGCCCCGTGGGGCTCACTGATGGGGTCCTGCGTGTGTCAGGGCTTGGGCTGATTTTTGGGCTGACATCAGCCCTAAGACGACGCAGCCGGCCAGTGCTTGAAATGGGGGGGCAGGATTGATACAGTGAGGGATCGGGTTTGTGACGCTGGCACAGAACATTTCTTAATGAACCCCCTACCGGAGGGTTCTGTCTATGTTGTTGCTTCTCTTACTTTGCAGTAAGCCTCCCCGCAACCGATTCCCGAGCCGCAGGGGCGTAACTCAATGAGAAAACTATCTTTAGTTCGTGGCGGGATGGTTTTTGCCCTCCTGGCTTCATTCCTTGTCTTTGGGAGTAGCGACTACTCTTATGCGAGCACCCCCGCCGCTGGTAGTTGCTCGCAGGCAACCGGTAGCTGGATTTGCAATGTACAAGATCAAAATTTGTCCTTCAATGAAACTGCATCCATAACCCAAGGCGGAGCGGGTAATCATATCGATCCGGCGAATGGTGAAGCAGTTGTTTACAAGAATGTGTTCACCGACGGCTCGGTAGTGATCAACGCTCGGTTGACCGTCACCGAAAAATCCGACGGGATAAGAATCGATAAGTACGACGCCGGCGTCGACAACCTTGGAATCTGGACCCAGGTAGGCCGAAACACCACCGCCGACACAAATACGAGTTTCACCATCGAGTTCTTTGAGGCTAGCTCTGGGGAGGGTGTTCGCCTGCTCAACGTGGAGATTCTTGTGAAGGACCTTGATGGTGCCGACGCTGAAGAGTTCGCAGCGG
>FLOH01000476.1_pt1 | contig 85743 bp, 108 predicted proteins | sample 756751 | NCBI WGS metagenome assembly FLOH01 (sample SAMEA4026879, study PRJEB14308) | marine metagenome | biome: coastal water; material: water | depth 74 m
GCGTCAGATGTGTATAAGAGACAGTACGCTTGCTTGATACAGCACTAACCATAATATCTTTCTTCTCCTTGTCTGAAACTTCTTTTTCTACTTTCTTTTCTTCTAGCTTTATAGCCGGGGCAATATATCGCTGATATGCTCTCATAAGCTGTGTTAGAAACAATATACTTATTGGTTTGTTGTAGAGTTTCATATCAACAGTTAAAATCTCCTGAAGCCCTAAATCAAGAGCATGTTCCATTTGTGATATTCTCCACTTACCTAACATTTCTCTAAGATCCTGTACCATAAAATCAATTATCTCATCTTCAGGTATAGTCATAACTCCTAACCGGACCCAAAACCTACGGAACATCTGAATTATATCCTCATATTTGGCAGACTTAATAAATGGGCTTGTGTTGTCTTTCCTTATCAATACCGCTTTGCCCCATTGTCCTGATCCTGTTTGAGTAACGATCTCCGTTTTTTTCTTTGTCATTTTCCTGTTTTTTAAGTTTAATCTTAATCCAGTTAGTATAATGTTTATAGATTGCTGATAGTGGCTGACAATACTCTCTTGTGGATCCAATGTGTTTTATGTATTCTATTATCCATTTTATTGTATCATCCTCACTACAGTTAATAGCTCTCATTAAATTATCTAAATTCATTCCGGGCTTTATAAGCTCCGATTGAATCATTATTAATCTGGTTTGTTTCTGTTCTTCATCCAGATCTTGATCAACTACCGATTGTGTTAGATCAAGTGGCCCCGGTTCAAATCTTAAAAGATCAGAAATTTTTAATTTTTCTACTCCTTCTTTAATATTACTTTTATCTTCATTTTCATCTTCACTTTCATTTTCAGTGTTTGCTTGTGGTTTTGCTTGTTTTTTTGCTTTTACATTTGCTTTAGCAAGATACTGAGTTCGTTTACCTCCTTCTGCCCCTGCATTAGCTCTCTTTTCACTGATACCATTATCTTTAACCATTCTTCGCTGTAGTATTGTATCACCATCAATTGTTAACACATCTTCATCTACAAGTTCTACTAGTGCATCATGTAAATCATTATGATCTATAGGCAAAAGTTTAGCAAACTTTAAAGCAAAATTCAAGTAGATGCTTTCCGTTTGCTTGTCCTTTTGCTTAAGCAAAATGCTTCCGTATTCTTTTTGTTTATGTAAAGCACACATTACTTTTATATAAACTCCCTGCGTTTTAAGGCTACACATGTTTAATTTTTCATCAGTCAGATAGTCCTGTACATACAATGGAATGTATGGTTGATTCCTTAATGCCATAATTATTTATCGTTTGATTCTATTACACTACTTTGAATATGTAAAGGGTTAGTAATAAACCAGTACACACACTTAATTTCTTCTTCGGAGAGCTTATTAGCACTATACCTTGTTAATTTCTTATCACGTAGGTAAACCTTTTTATTGTTTACCAATAGGGTATTACTCCTGATACGTTCTATATTAATTGCCATAGCTAGTTAACTAAAAGTTGGTTGAGTTCAATTCTGTTCTTAATCTGATTATAGCTATGTAGAACAGTAGCATGATCATATCCCATAATATGACCAATAGCATGTAATGATAGTTTTAATTCCTCTCTAATGAGGTAGGTAGCGTATTGCCTGGCTTCGACAATAGGTTGCTTTCTGGTTTTAGACCTTAGTTTCCTTACAGGCACTTTGTACTTTCTTGCTGCCTTTCTGATTAATTTGTTTGGTGTTAAATCTTCACTAATTTCTGTTAAATTACTCATGGCACTCTTTTTTTAGTTAATAATTAAAACATTTTTTCTTTTCTAAGTTGTTTACATTTCTCTTTATAAGTCTCTATGACTTCAATAAAGAAGAATTTATCTCTCTTTGTTTTCTCTCTCTTTGACCTTACAGCCATTAGTTCAAGTTTATCTACCTCATCCTTGCCTACCTTATCAATAAGCCTTCTACGGTACTCTAGTTGATTGCCGGAGTTAAAATAATTATCACTCTTACCCTGTAGGTTTACATTAAACTCATTAAATTCTAATGAAGTAAATTTACCACCAGAGAAATAATGGCCTGCATGTGCATTTTCAGAACCGAACTGTAAAGGCTGTCCTGAAGATATACAGTTACCATAGCCGTATTCATCCGTATCTCTTAGCCTGATAAACTGGTTAAAGTAGAATTTAGCCCTATTGCGTAATGCAGGGAGGGATCTGTTCTTATATCTATTTAAGATTTTAGCTTCCATAACTAAAACTTATTATATTTAGAATGGTATTTCTTTCTAAGGTCGTTGATAAGCTGCTCGAATGTTGCTATATAACCCATATCTATAGCAAAGGTTAATTGTTCTTCAAGTTTATGGAGTTCGTTTAACTGTTCTGTTGTAGCAACTTGCCTTATACCTTTTTCATGCTTATTAAACACGTTCCAGTTTAAAGCTTTAGCTAGTTTAGGAAAGTTTACATCAGGATATATCGTTGCTGAAGATGCCAATGATCTATAATTATCACCTGCTTTATGCCTGTAGTTTATTAACTGGTCATAAACAAACTTAATAACCTGTAGCTCAAATTTTGGATTTAACCACATAGCTATCTTAATAAATAAATAAGGATGTACCCATGTACCAGCATTAATTCCCCTACTTGCCTTTGATTTTACATGAGGTGAATCTACACCATGTAAAGCCTCATCATCATTAAGCACTTCAAGAAATTCTTTTGTGCCTTTTAGTTTAAAGAAGTCTCTAAGGTCTCTTTTAGGGTTTTCTTTATCCTCACTCCATTGTTTAATTAGGCTGGTAGCATTAAAAAAACCGTCTTTGGTCCTTTGAGACACTTTATACAGTCCTAATTCTCTAAACATTACTACAGATGTTTTCATATTTTAAGTTTAAGAAAGGCATCCCCGGCCATGAAACGTAGGATTTCAGGAGAGCCGGAGAGCCTTAATGAGATAAATATTTTTGAATGTCCTACGTTCCATGCTGTAAAGATATAAAAATTATTTGATTACTAGTTCAAATTCATAAACAAACACAAAAGGGTTATCATCCCAGGACTTAACTCCGTTAATCTCGATCCACTTGACATGAAACCCAAATCTATAAAAGTGTGATCCTATAGCAGAAGGAACAGGGGAAGTTACCCCTTCAGCTTTTGCAGCATCTTCTGTAATATCTTGCAGTCTCTCAACACTTACACCAGTTATCTTAATAAAGTGCCTTGCATACTTCTCTGGCATGAACAGCTTATTTTTGAATGGATATAAGTAACCTACATTAACAAGTAGTTTGTTTGCTAGATATTTATAGCACACGTCCTTAGTGACAGGATGAAAATAAAAAGGTTCTTTCATATAAACAATATCTCCTACTTGGTAACGTGGTTTAACAGTGTACAAGTGTTCACATAATTTATCATCACTACCCCTAACAACGGTAACAGAAGTATTAAACAGATCATCCATTGGCATTGGTTCAACACTATCAATGGACTTCATAGCCCGGACAGGATGATTTAATTTGAATATTCTTCTGGTCTCTGTCTTAGTTCCTGCAACAACAGCCCTAAACAGATCCTCTTTAAATAGTATTCCTTTCATATCACTGTAGTTTTAAGTTATTTAATTAATTCCCAAAACCTATCAACAGTCTGCCGATAATCTTTCAGGTATTGTTTAAGTTCAATTGTTCTATCTTTACTGTGTAGTTCATGCTCTGCAATCCTTTCAACTGCTTTTGGCACGTTTGGAAAGTGGCCTATAGTCCTTTGCTTTAGCACCATATTCTTATTCTTGAAGGATTGTCTCAATGTACAGTTATCCTTCTTTACTGTGATCGCATACTCTTTATAGGTTATTGTAAGCATTGCGTTAAGATTAATCTGAATAAAATGCTTGGAACCTAATCGTATCTCCGTATTCAGGTGATTTTAACAATCCATCACCCTTACCTGTTAGTGCTTCGGCCCCTGTTTCATCTATCATTACCTTTGAATCTACTTCCTTTGGAACTTTGAAGCAGACCTGTACAGTAAAGTTAACTTTCATATCTCCGGTAATAACCTTCACTGAGGCCCTCTGTGTAGCTGCAACAATCTTATAACCTGCTGACCGTCCTTTCTGTAGTACTAGTCTAAGGTTCTCTGATAGGGACTTCTTAACGTCTACTATCTCTCTCTTAGTCTTTATACGTCCATCAGCATACATTCCAACAGCTACATCCTTATAAACATTAAGTCTGTTTCCTTTCTTGGAATTAGCAACAGCATCAGCGAACTCATCAAAGATTATTAAAGTATCTTCTTTTTGTCCTGACTTAACCCTGTCATTCATTTCCTCTACAATCATTTCCATCATAGTTTCTATTTCATCAATATCACTATGAACTTCAATATTACCACTGGCGAAGTGAGTAAATTCAAACTTAGGATCAAAGATTATAATTCTTTTAATACCAGCAAGCAGAGCATAACGAATGGTAGATATTAAGAATACAGACTTACCACTGCCTGTAGATCCACCTACAAGAACGTGAGGCGTTGAAGGGTTATCAATATCCCATCTAACGATCTCTCCGAAGTTATTAATTCCTAACGGAAGTTTGCGCCCATCGATCTTAGTTTCATCAAACGGAAGGAAGTTATCTCTTGCTTTCCCTGCTTCAATAGCAACAAAGGATCTATGCTCATGTACAAACAGATCTTTATTAATTCTGATAGAAGGCACACTTAATGCACTTGCTATGTCAAGTTTATACCTGGTGATTGTTGAAATGCTTGTACCTGCTGAAATTGACACAAGGAATGTTTCAGAAGAATAACCACCAAATGTATGTTCTACATTAACCGACATTCCTAGTGAGCGTAGTACATGTTCTATTTTTTGTTCTCTTGTCATATCTTTATTGCTTAGATCATATAAAATAAACTCAGCTGCGTTCTCCCTGAATTTTTTAATAAGGCTAGGATTAACAGTAGCCATTGATGCGTTTCTTATTTTCTTTAATCTCTTTTCAAGTAACCCTTTTTTCTTTTCCGGTACTCTAAAATCATCAACCTCTGCTATCATGGTCCTTAACCAAAATTCATATATTTCAGCTTGATCTACAAAGTTGTCATTATCATTAATAATATAAACATAGTCAGGGTTAGATATTGCTTCAAGCATCCTTTTTAAAGGCTCATAGAGCATTGATTCATATAAAGCTCTTGTATTCTTATCCATTACAACTTTAAAGGACATAAGTTGAGGGGAACCATCCCTGTTCTTTGATGATTTATTCTCTATAAACCAGACTTCATCGATTGTGTCCCCTATGGCTGCTTCATATAATAGTACATAAGTTACAGCTTGTTTCCCTATGGTTAGCTTAATCTCTTTATCATCGGAGAAAGATACCTTTGATTTATGATCTATAACAACCTTCTTCCCATCATTAGTTTTAATAACTAAATCTAGTATTCCTTTACATGGTAACGGGATATCAACACCATTAACGGTAAGAAACTCAAAGTACATCTTCTCGGTTTCCACAACCTCTGCTATATCATCAAGATATACCTTTGCTTCCGAAACGAAATTAGTTAAAAGAGAAGTTATTATCTTGGTTGTTTTTAGTTTACAGGCTTCAATGGTGGGTGTAGACTTTTGAAGCTTCCAGTCATAAGGTTTAACATCATCAATATAATCAAATGCTATAGTCTGCATATCGACAACATCTACGGTAACACCCTCTTGTAGTTGACTGAAATAATGAAGTAAGGCACTATGATAAGCTTTCCCTGCAATATTTGAGCATGAAGATTTATAGCCTTCACAATATATATATGACATTTCAAATACCTTTTCGTGGCGAGCAAACGTATTAACCTTTGAATAACTCCAACGATCCATCAGGTAATTTGAAAATAACTCGTCCTGTTGTTCAGGACTTAGATCTCTATACTTATGTGGTTTTTTCATTATGTTTTTTGTCTTTATATTTAAACGTGTACCCAAAATGGGTATTCTGCCTACCCTTCAGTACATTGTTTATGTGGCATACATTTAGACACAGTTCTCTAGCAGCACTATGTTGAGAGTAAAATTCCTGTTCAACCCCTAATTTAATGGCAATAATAGCAGTGGATATCTTATTATTCACTCCATTTTTCCTATCTAAATGACCTTTTTGCTTATTATCTTTCCATGTCATCCATCTATTAAAGTTTTCAAATGAATAGCCTTTATAATCATTATCTCGGTCAAATGAGGGGATTAACATCTTATCATACCCACTTATAACCCAATCGTCATATAGACGATGAAAATCAAAAGACTTTAAAGCAAACTCTCTAAACTCTGTTAGGGTATAAGCTGGCATTGGATACCCTCTCCTTCTCGATCTCTTTCTTTGATCACTATAAATCTTACTAAGCAATCCTTTTTTGGTCTTGTTATATTCTTTAGTTCCTTTATTATCACATTTTTTACACCATGAACGAAACCCATCGATAGTTGTCTTACTAGTGCCGAACCCACTGATACTCTTTTTGATATCACAGTTTGTGCAAACTTTTTCTTGTATATTCATCTTATTAAAATTAAAAAAGCCCTTCAAACAAGTGCTACAACCTAATCCATGAGAGGAAAGATTCTTGTTATCGGGGCTGTATGTAACTTCTTTTTTAAGCATGAATTAAATTGTAGCGAGACAAATATATAAAAATTAATTAAGGTAGCTCTATTTTTTGTTGGCTATATTCTTCTTTAGTCTGTGCTTCAAATGCTTCCTCCTCTGTCATGGGGTTTTTGGATAGCTCTTTCGGAATATTCTTCTCTCTCATGGACTTCTTCTTATCATCAACAAGTTCTTTTATATCTTCGGCAGTAGCTTCATTATCGATATAGGTAACATCCTCTGTCTCTACATCATTAATAATAGACTGATCAGATATTACAGCCATTTTCATATCTATAGAGAGAGGGGCAAATTTACTAAGCATAAGCTTTAGAACAGTCTTAGTGGCCATACTATCAAAATCATCTTTCCATAACCCAAAGCCTTTATTAAAAGACTTACTAAACTTCGTTCCATGCCTTTTTAGTTCACTCGTTGTCATATACATTGTTTTCTGAAACCCGTTCAGTAACTCAAAGTATGCGGCATAGCCAATAATTTTAGGAGAATGAAGCACAGTAAAATCGAATACAAATCCAGTCAAAGGGTTTTGTGATATTAATTGCCCTTCATAGATTGGTGTAGCGGAGATTGTTTTAAACTGTCCTGACCGTTGAGCTAATTGAATAAAGCCCTTATAGCCCATTTGAAATTGAGCTACTACCCTAAACGAACCATCCTTTTGTTTTAAATTATAAGGGATGATGTAGGCAAAGCCTAGATTCTGATTAATAGGAAGGTCTAAGGTAGCCGCAGTAGCGGCAGCATGAAACACTGTTGTTGGATCTGCCTTACTTAGCATATCGTTTGATGCTACAGCCTGTAATACAGATGTTATAAATCCTGATGCTCTTTTACCGAGCAAATCCTCAAACTTTCTTCTAACGCTGTCTTGAGAGAAGTAGTTTTTAGTTGTTAATTGATTTTTTTCCATGATATTAATTTTTAATTAAGATTAATTTTTGATTTAGTCCAATATGATCCGCCAAAAGATTCCGGTTTATATATTGAATGTGAGCTTATACTGTCAATACGAGGTGATATAATAATCATATCCCTTTTAAGTTTTATTGGTTCTTCCGGGTGAGTTACTTCATACCAAATAACTCCTGCATAGAATATCCACAAAAGAATTACAAATAGTATTATTTTAGTTCTCATTTATAAATATATCTATTTTGATTTTCATTCGAACATTCGCTCCATTGTTCACAGCCTTGACATCCTGTATCTGCATGTTCTAAACATTTAGAGCATACATCTGTATCATTCCAGAAGGGGGCATTACAACATCCACTTACATTATAATCCATACAGTCATAAGTTGGATCAGTCAGACTATCTTCATCATCCTGAGATAGCTTATTCTGATAGTTTTTTAAATCATCATCAAATACTTCGCTCATTGTTTATGCCCTTTAGCAATAAAGTTAACAACACTTGATTTAACATACTTAGGTCTACCATTAACAGTTCTCTCAATAATAGATCCTTTGTCGGCCAGTTTTCTAACTGACTTATGAGATTTAAGCCCTAGCATAAGCCCGGCTTCTTTCCATGTGATTAAAATATCATCTTCCATAATTAAAAATTTTTCCAATATAAATATTGTTTGTTTAGTACTTCCTTATACTTACTCTTACTATGTATCCTGGCAAACAGGAGTTCTATTTGATCCCATAGTATATATAAGATCATAACAGTAACAATAAAAAGCAATACAAGGAATAGCCATATCCCTCTAAGAAACTGCATTAAGTATTTCATAGTTTTAGCTTTATAATTAATTTATATATCAGATAAAAGGCCAGTAATAACAGCGAGAGTGCAACACCCAGCTCAACATACTTATTAATAATAAACAGGTGTAAGAACCTTAATACAAACCACCATACTACCAGTGGAGACAATGCAAGCAAACTCTTTAAAGTTCTGCTCTTACTTTTTTTAGTCATAATAATAGTTTTAAGTTACTTCTTTCTACCACCAAATCCCCACAACCAATTAAGGAGGTGGGGCAGGTGGTACAGAACAACCTAAACGGACTACTTTAAACCCATTAGTTCATCATAATCAAATTTCTTTTTTAGTGCTTCTCTTACATTAATAATATCTCCGCTAAACCTAACTAGTTTATTATTCATTGTTTCTGCATGAGAGTAAACACCTACATTACATCGGATAAAATCTATTCCTATTGATGTTGGTTCCCATAGCCCGGCTGTCCTTTTACCTTCTACTTTATCAGACCCTCTAATCATCCCCCAATACTTAAGGGTATAGAAATTACTCCTTTGCTTAGAAAAATTACTAATATGTACTGGTCTACGATCCCTTTTCCATATTAAGTATAAAAGGATTAACTCATATACGGCTGTACCTATAAGGGGCTTCTTATAGAGCTTCTGCTTTAATCCACAAGTGGGACATACATACTCTTTAGTGTTGAATAAATCGGTCTGTGTCATAACTCTATCCCTCCACTCTTTTAATAGCATCCATACCCATATTAAAGGCTGCTATATGCTTATTATAAAATTCTTCATCTTCATCACCTAAAATAGAAACAAGATGTTTACAGGCTTCTAGCAGTTCTGGTGCTGCTGCAATTAGTCTAGCGTTAGCTAGTGCTTCTTTCAGTCCACTTCCTCCATAAATATCACATATAGCAATATCATCTTTTGTGCGGACCATTGTTTTTACTGATGATCCAGAATGTTTATTTGGGGATACTTCCCATTCTCCTTTAGTATAACTCATGCTTCTACCCTCCTTTCCTGCTCACAACAAGCATTAAAAACTTCACTTATAACATTACCAGGAAGGTAATCAGGAAACAAGTCATCAAACTCAGCCATGGTTAAAGAGCCTTCCCTATAATCTAAGTTACTTACAAAAGACCTTAATTTAGCAGACTTCAATAATTCACGTCTAAGAATATTAACAGGGATCTTTACTATTTCTTCTTCCTGTGGTAAACCAATACCGTTATAATGTTTATTCACCCAATCAATTAACTTTAACTGATTGTCCGAACTAAGATCATAAAAGAAATTAGAGAATACTTGTACAGATATATAACCTGCATCTCCTATCTTACCACGCATCTTCTCCCGGAGGTGAATAGCTAATCTTTCATCATCTTTCCATACTTCCTCAATGAAATGAGGTGGAAAATTACTCATAAAATACATGAAGTTACGAGTTAGAAGGTTGGCACTCAATTTTTTACTGTTCATAAGGCACTGTTTTTTATTAATGATCACTGAATTTCATTGCAATATTACAAAACAAAACTGGAATAATCAAGGAAAAAGTGAAATAATGTTGAACAAAGTTATTAACAATAAAAAACCCCTGCATCTAATAAAAGATACAAGGGCCTTACAGTGATTTGGAGAGTGCCTTAAACTCCTCAGTGCAAAGATAAGTCATTAAATCCAATATCCTAACCATACTTATTAACAACATTAACTCAAATGTAATATACTAAACCTGATTATCAATATTTTATATTACATATTCATATCTGGAATTATACCCTTTTTACCTTTAATTGTTTTTAATTGTCGAAAGTCGGTTTTAATTGTTTAATAACTGGTTGTTAGTGTATTACAATTGTATTTAATTGTTTGATTTACAGAAATAGGCTTTAGACGTAGTATAAATAGTCAGGGATATTTTTTAGATAATTTATCTAATCATAACTTCCTGATTATATGTATAATAAATAAATACTCGGATAATTTATTTATATCTTCCCCTTTTATCCCTTTAAATCCCCCTTTTTATCCCTCTTTAGAATTAATGTATTTAAACCCCACCAATATCATAAATAATGTTTTGTTTTATTGTTTCATTCTAAAACTATAAGTCATGCAAGAAATATTATCAATTATTCAAGAGATTATTTCCTTTATCTCATGGTCTCCTTTGAGTTCTAATCCTAATATACATTATGCTTTAGGTCCGGCAGTGATCCCTTTAATTACACTAGCTTTGTCAGCAGCAACAACAGGATATGGCTTATCTCAGAAGGCAAGAGCTTCAAAACAGTTAAGAGAAGCACAAGAGAGGATGAATAAGAAATATCAGAGTGTAGCTGATTATTATGATGCAGAAGGCTCAAAGGACTTTTTAGATACAGAGGTAGCGCAATCAACCCTGGGTAAGATAAGGGAACAATACAAGAGAGGTGTTGAAACAAATGCTAGTGATGCTGTAAGAGGAGGAGCAACAGCCGAAGCCAAGGTAGCTAATAAAGCAGCTTTGAATGAGAAGTATAATGATGTTCTTTCTAACTTAGTAGGTTATGGTACTCAATATAAAAGCAGTCTAAAGAAAGATTATTCTAATTCACTTAATCAGGTAGCACAAGGCCAACAGGGTTTGTATGGTGCTGATGTAGCTAGTTATGGTAACTTAGCTTCTAATGCTGGAAGTACATTTGCTAATACAGCAGGCAGCACAGACTGGGCTTCTATATTTGGAAATAAATCAAGTGAGGATGATCCTTCAGATTGGCAGAATAGAGATAATGCAACATATTAAATATCGTGTTTGTTTTCGTACTGTAGAAATGAGACTTAAGAAGTTGATAATGAACACTCTTAAAAAGTATATAAAATGGCAAAAGATTTATTATATAGGGGCCTAGAAGCCTTTGCTCCAGAGGTGGATGAAGAAGAAAAAAAGAAAAAGGAAAAGAAAGAGCCGGTTATCGATGATGGTACAGGAAAAACTTTATATGAACAGCATCAACAGCCAGAGAACGCTCCTGTCAATTTTCTAACAGAGGATAGTGAAACATCCGGAAGTTACAAAACCCCTGACGGTAAATTTGGTTTAGATGTATTGGATGGAGCAGAAGAAGCTCCTTTAATGCAACCTTCTTCATCTATTACCACAGATCCAACTAGTAATGGTCAAGTAAGTGATCCATACCATGCTCCTGCTCCTAAAGAATATCGGACAGTTGATGAGTTCTTTAAAGATTCAGGACTTTCAGACATACCAGAGCTAAAAGGTTATACTGATGAGAGACGGGTTAAAAGAGCAGGTATGCAGCAAAACTTCTATAATCTAGCACAAGCTTTGCGTACAGTAGCACAGAGCGCAGCTTCTAATTCAGGCAAAGGAGCTTATATAGATAAGTTTGAGCAGGACAGAACAACTCCTAGAATACAAGCAGAACTAGCAAGGGTAAGAGAAGCCAATGATGCAGAAAATAGAAGGGTTAATCTTATGAATTGGCAAAACAAACTTAAAAATGCTGATATTAAGAGTAGGTTTATAATGAACCAGGAAAACCAAGAAAGGGCAAAGGAAAGACAACAATTATCATTAGAAGCACAGGATAAGCGATATGAACAGCAGAACAAAGAGTGGGACCGGAGATATGGCAATAAGAGTGATCCTGAATTCCTAGAGGAAATTCAGAAAATGGAGACTAAGTACAGGAAAGAGTTATTAGAAGCTCAAACAGAAGAAGAATCTAAGAGGATTACTGACAAGTATGATAAGATGTTCGAATATAATAAGAAGTTATATGATGAAGGGATAAAGAACCCTACAGGAAGTGACAAGACTGTTAAAACAATCACTAGGGATGGTAAGAAAGAGAATCTTACAGCTATTCAAGTTGAGGATCTAGCTTCAGGATATTTGGCAGAGATTAGTCAATTACCAATGGAAGAACAGTTTAAGCTTGATCCCCGGTTACAGAAGATACTCTTAGATAATAAAGTACCTACAGCAGCACAGAACAGATATATTGTAGGGCTTATGTTTCCAAACTCTGAAGAAGAACCCGAAACAGGATCACTAATTAAAGAGAAAAAAACAGGTTCATTATTAAAATAATATACATGCCATGCCCGACAATGAAGGATTAAAGTCATTATATGATGGTTTATTAAAGACAAATAAAGTTTCAGAAGAAGAAATAGGCACGTTAGATGCTTTTAGTACTTATGTAGCAGATTCAAACAATGCTAAGAAGCTTTATGGTACACTTACATCACCAGACTATTCATTCACAGACAAAGAACTAGGAACATGGGAGGACTTCAACGGTTATGTTCAAAAGAAGATAGGTGTAAGCAAACCTGTTGCAGAAGACAAACCTTTATATGATGGTAGTAACATTAACTTTGGAGGGATTAAAGACTTCTTTGTAGGAACAGGCGAACAAGCTAAAGAAGGCACTAACATTGATACAGGTAAACTACAGTCTGACTTTGCACAAAGAGAAGCAGATCTAAGGAAAGAAGCAGATAAGACAGCAGGTTACATGCAGGCTGGTAAAGATGAGTATTCCTTCAAACCTGTAGAACAACCAGACCTTCAGGCAAAACAAGAGTATCTAGGGACAATGCCTGATGCTGCACCTGAATTAGTAAGCGAGAATGGAAAGTTTAAGCCATTTGATACTTCAGAAGAATTAACACCTGATCAGGCAGCAGTAAAAGCCAATGAGCAAAGTAGATCTATTGAAGCCCTACAAAACGCACAGGATTTCGCTAAACAGATTGAGGGAGTACAAAACGCTAACCAATTACAAGGACAGAGCGGATTAAAACAGCTATGGGAAGGATTTAGCAAGTCAGGACTAGCAAAAGACTTCTGGACAGCAGGGTTAAGCGAGATAGATCGTAGCTTTGATATGTTATCTATAGCTAACAAGTTCCGGAATAACGAGAAAGTTACCGAAGAAGAAGAAATGGCAATGGGTGTCTATGGTATGTATATGGATGCTTTACAAGATAATGATGCTTCTACTGCTTATATGGTAGGACAGGGAGTTAAAGATATGATCCCTTACATGGCTGCCTTTGCAGCAACAGGAGGTGTAGGAACAGCAGCGAGAGGTGGAATGAGTGCATTACTCAATACTTCTAAGATAGGACTAAAACAACTTATTAAAGACAGGGCTTATAAGGCAATAGCAAAAGAAGTAGGAAAGAGAACACTAGCATACGGTGTAGGAGCAGCAGCACAGACACCACTAATGCCAATGATGTACGGAGAGTATGCAGAGAGAAGGACAGGTGGCTATGTTCCTTTTGTTGGTTGGGATATTAACGCAGAACAATCAAAAAGCGAAGCAGCATGGAACTCATTTGCTACAACATATTCAGAAGTATTCTCTGAAAGATTAGGAGAAGCTTTATTTAAGCCTGCCAGAAGCTTTGTACTAGGAGGAAAGGCTAAGAAGTTTGCTAACAAATATAAGATAGCAAACCCCACTACATTCCAAAAGATTGAAAATGCAGCCGCATGGGATGGTGTAGTTGATGAGTATTTAGAAGAACTAGGTAATGTTTATATGGCTAATGCTATCACAACCGATGGCAAACCAATGGCCGATGTATGGGATATGAAAGAGCAGGTTGTTACTTTACTTACTGTAGCAGCTATGGGAGGGTCTATGTATGCGCTTAATAAAGGAAGTCGTTTATATGAAGATGGTCAGTTAACTAAAAAATACCTGTCAGAATTAAACGGGAACCAAAGGACTAAGCTAAAAACCCTTATAAACACTGATAAAAGCCCTATTGATATTGCAAACGATGTAACAGACTTTGTAGAAGGACAGAACTTAGATGGTCAGCAGACTATGAATGTTCTTGCTTTCACTAGTAAGGAGTTAGGAAGAAAGATGTCTAATGATCAGGTTAACGAGACTTCGAGGGAGACCATAGGTAATATGGTAGCACAAGAGACTGATCCTAGAGTAAAGCAATTACAGCATAATGACGGGCAAAGAGTAGTAGCAATTACTGATGAACCAGGTAATATGTACTTCGTTAAGGAAGGTGAGATAACAGAAGATCCGGAAACAGGAGAGATATCAAGTAGTTCTCCTGAATTGGTTGTAGTTGGTATGGATGGAAGAAAAAAGATGATTTCACCTGATAAGGTTGTCAGTGTTCATGTACAAACTCCTAATGAGGTAAAAGCTGAAATGGTTGAGAGAGGTATCAAAGCAGGTGAGCAGGGAATAGCAGAAGATACAGAACAATCTAAGACAACAGATGATTTATTAATAGAACCCGGTCAAGAGTTTACTGTAGAAGGCAGGCCTGCAAAGGTTGTTGCTAACATAGAGGGGTTATGGGGCATAGAGATTGAAGGTGAAGTACAGCCTTTAATGCCAGAGGACCAGTTACTAGCATTAATAACTAAAGATGTAGATGAACAGAGCGCAGCTAATATCAACCAGAAAAAGACAGAAAAAGCCGTTAAGGAGAAAGTGCCCACAACGAGAACACTTAGAATATCAAGAGGAAAACAAGAATTAGAGCTACAGGCTAAACCTCAAGAAGATGGATCTTATATTATTGGAGATACTTATAATTCCTTATCAGAAGCAGATAAACTAGCTAAACAGCTTAATGATAGGTATAAGAATAGTGAATTTGAAACTATTGATATTACTGATCAGGAAGATGAGTTTGCAGAAACACAAGTAATCATAAGGACAAAACCCAAGACTAATGAAACAACACAAGCCACCGAACCTACAGAAAGCATACCAGAAGTTCCTGAAACAACACCAGAAGTTCAAGAGGGAGTTACTGACAGTGGATTACCTACTTCCAGTACAGAAGGCATACAACCAGACGTTGAAGGAGTGGATGAGGGTGTATCTGAATTAGAAACCTTCTCCCCTGAAGTAGAAGAAAGACTTGTAGAACATCAAACCGAATATGGGATAGAACATTCTGTTAAGATGCGTGAGGGTATGACTAGAGGCCTATCCTTAGAAGAAGCACATCAAGCAGCTTTACAACCTGAAACAATACAAGATGAACAAACTAAACAAGAAACAGAAGAAGAAGTTAGCGAAACAATACCAACTGATGAGGGAACAGGACAAGAAGAATTTATTATCGATGAAGGAGTTTCTAAGCCGGAAGTAGATCTACAACTAGATAAGGTTGTTGAATCCGCAAAACGTGGTGAAGAAGCGTTTGATGCTCAAATGAAAGAGCGTGATGAAAGGATTGATCTAATTACCAAACATATCAAGGATAAGTACAATAAGGACTTTGATGAGAGGTATGTTACAAAATACAATGTTAATGAAGATTGGGCTAGGGAATCTAAGGAGTTGTGGAACTTATCACTTGATGAATTAAAAGCAGAGTTACAAGGAGTTTCTGAGCAGGAAGCCATGAAAAGGGTTAATCCTAAACTTTACAAACTTGCTCAAAAAGCTAATACAGTAGATGAGTTTATTGAATTGGTTGCAAAAAGCGATAACTCTAGCGTTAAGGATATAAACACAGATAATCTAAGAGAATGGTATCCTAGAGTTGAGAGGGATAAACCCGGTAAACCTATAGGGTTAGACACACAGATTGAAGATGCAATCTTAGGAAAACCAGAGGAACAACAAGAACAAGTCGAAGAAAAGGCTAAATATGCTAAAGAAAACATTAAAAGGATCACTAAAATAAACGGTAAAAATGTTTATGATGTATCAGTAAAATTTGATGATGGTATTTTAAATAGATGGGAATTAAAATATAATCTTAGAAAAACAGGAAAATTAACAGGGCAAAAGTATTATTACCCTGTAGAGTATGCTGATATCGAGTTTGATGAACCAAAGACATCAACCCCACAAGAAGTAGCAACCGAAGAAGCCAAAGTAGAAACTAATCCCTCAGAAGCTCAGAAAGAAGCAGGGAACTATCCCAAAGGACATATTACAGTTCAGGGGATGGATATTACCATTGAGAACGCTAAAGGCTCAGAGAGATCAGGAACAGATGAAGATGGAAACCCCTGGAAACAGGAAATGGTTAACACATACGGCTACTTCAAACGTACCAAAGGAAAGGATGGAGACCAGATTGATGTATTTGTAGGTTATGACCCCAACAGCTCTAAAGTATTTGTTATCGATCAGGTGAACCCAAAGACAGGAGAGTTTGACGAACATAAGGTAATGATGGGCTTTAACTACCAAGAAGAAGCTGAAAGAGACTATCTAGCAAACTATGAACCGGGATGGGATGGACTAGGAACTATTACAGAAGTTGGTATAGATGACTTTAAAAAGTGGGTAGGAAACGGAACAAGGAAACAGAAACCATTTGCAGAGTATAAACAGATCAGAGATGCTAAGATAAAAGAGGCTAAAGAGAAAAGGCTTAAGAATACATTAAAATACAAAGCATCACAACTTACTCCTTCTACACCAGAGGGATTAGTATTACAATGGTTTGCTGTTGGCGGCAAGTCTAATGTAGCACAGCTAATTAAACAGTATGGCAATACAGGTCAGTCAGAAGAATGGAATAAGAGCAAGGTAGAGCGGGAAAGAAAGCGTAGATTCTCATATATATCCAAAAAAGGATTGACAGCAAAACAAATAGCTCATTCACTATGGGAGGATCATCCAGAGTTTGAAACAGATGTTTACCTTGATGCTGTTGAAGATGCTATCAATACCTATACTCATCCTGCACAGATGGCCAGACAGCTACTAAAGGTACAGGACACAGAGGGTCAGCAGTATAATGAGAGTGATGTAGATGCACTGAAACAATTAGAGAGAGACCTTGAAGAAGAAGTATTTATTAACAATGTAACTGATTTAGAGAATAATGGCTTATCTTTATCAACTGAAGAAGAAGCTGAACTATTTGATAACATAACACCTTACACAGATGAAGAAAATGACACTAGAGAAGGAAAACGATCTGAGGGAGATAATGGAGGAAGAAATCAATCGGCTAATGGAGAAGTACTCCCTGGACAGGATAGAAGTACTGAAGATACTGAGCAAGAGAAAGAAGAAACAACCTTCCAAAAAGAAGTAAGCCAAGAAATAACCGACAAGGTTAACAGGCTTAAAGAGCAACTATCCCAAGAACAAAAAGCAAAAGCTAATAAGTTAGCAGGACTTCAGTCACGACAAGGATTATTTGGTGATACACAGGAAGATTTTGCAGGTAGCTTATTTGAATCAGAGTTTGAACCAACACAAGAGAATTTCCAAGATGCTTTAAAGCCTTTCGATAATAGGATAGCTGAAATACAAAGACAGATAGATGTTATTGAAAAAGGAAGGGGATCAGCTATTGATGAAGCTGGAAGGCAGACAGAGATTGAAGAAGTAGGACCTGTTAAGCAATCCGAATTTGCAGGAGAGGCATTAGAACCCAAAACCGATGATAGACTATACAGAGGTATTACCCCTGATGAGTTTAGGGTACTTGAAATAACAGCAAGCTTTAAATCACCATTCAGAACGCAGTATTATGACACACATGGTCTTACACCAAGAATAGATGCAATCAAAGAAAGCCTATACAATAAAGGCTTCCTGCTTAAGAATGGTGGGATCACTAAAGAAGGCAGAGCTTTAAGGGATGAGATTAAAGCCGACAATGGAAACACAAGCTTTGTAAGCTATACAACAGAATCTTATGATGAGCTTATTGATAAGTTTTGGGGCAAGGCAGAGAAGAAACCCACACAAGAAACTAAGTTTGTACCAAAGGATGATTGGGAGAACAACCTTATTAAAGCCAGGGAGTATGCGTTAAACCTATTTGGGAAGGATAAACTAGATCAGCTAACGACTGATGGAGTAGTAGTCTGGACAAACAAAGAGAGTATAGTGAAGGCTATTAAGGATAGTATCGAAGATAAACCTACAAAGAAGCGTAAATCCTTCACCGAATCAGTTAAAAAGAACCTTAGTAAAGAAGATGGTGACAGATTAGATGACCTAAGAAGTAAGCTAAGAGATAAGTTCGGAAACCTTAACGCAGGTATTGATCCTGAAACAATGCTATATGCTACAGAAGCATCATATCTAGTTATTAAATCAGGAGCTAAGAAGTTTGTAGACTATGCTAAAACAATGATTGAAATGCTAGGTGAAGGCATTAGGCCACACCTTAAAGCATTTTACGAATATGTAAGGATGTCACCGGATGGAGCTGAGTTTATAAGCGAGATGACACCACATGAAGAAGTGATGACATTAGATGTAAACGAGATTGATATTGAAGAAGTTATTAACAATGACTTGACAAACGAAGAAAAAAGTAGTAATTTAGAAACCGATAAAGAAGAAGAAAATGTTGAACTTACCACAAGAGACACTGAACAAGATAAGCCAAGAGAAGCTGACTTACCAACTTTCGCAGGAGATATTCTCAGCGAATCAGGAGAAGATAAACCAGTTGGAGGACTTACTAGTACCACAACTAGCAAAGAAACTACAAGTAGAGAACCCGGAGATGGTAGCACTAGCAATTTGGGAGGTACTCTTTCTTTATTTGGAGAGGAACTCGATACAGAAATTCGTGAGGAAAGAGAACAACAGGCAGCTGATGGAGGCACTACCGGAGATAACATCACCGGAGCAGGCAGCAGAGGTAGCAGCACTGGATCACAGACTAACACTGAAACAGAAGAACGAAGTAACTATCCTAATAACAGCCCTAGAGAAAACGCTACTAAAAGCGTAAAACACAGCGACCTTGATAATATTAAGGCTACATTACCTGAATTATATTCTGATCAACAAATAGATGTACAGAAAGCTGAAAAGCGTTTCTTTACAGGACCAAAGCAAGGTAGTGGAATGTTATTCACTAATGCTACAGGTACAGGAAAAACCTTTACAGGGTTAGGTATTATTAAGAGATTCTTCATGCAGGGTAAAAAGAATATCCTTATTGTTACTCCTACCGATGTTAAAAATAATGATTGGAAAGATGCAGGAAAGATATTAGACCTTAACATTGAGTTATTAAAAGATACTAAAGACGGTGGTAAAGGCATTAATATTACTACCTATGCTAACTTCTCTCAGAATGAAGCATTACTTGAAAGAGAGTTTGATTTGATAGTTTATGATGAAAGTCATAACATTATGTCAGAGCAGAAAGGAACCATGACTTCCAGAACTGTATCACACTTCAAGAACGGTAATAAGAATATTAAGTACACACTTGCAAAATTAAAGGATAATACAGGCCTATGGAAAGAATCAAGACAATTGTTTGAGGATTTAAAAGATGAAGCTGCAAAGATTGATGTAATACAAGGCACTGATTACTTTAAATACCGTATTAATAATACCGATATAGAGGAACAACTAACCGTTGAGACTTACCCTCCTAAAGTTAAGGAAGGATTGAGGAAGATGCTTGCTATTGCTAAGAAGATCGATGCAGTAAGAGCCAAACAAGAGGCTATCCTTCCTGAACTTGAAACAAAGGCAGCAGAATTAGCAGGTAGTACAAAGGTTGTTTTCTTATCAGCTACTCCATTTAAAACACACTTTACATTGCGTTATGGTGATGTATTCCTGTATCCTATGGGCGTAGATGATGAGAGCGATAGACTAAGTTATAATTCAGGAAACTCAGAAGATAGTTTCTTTATATCCAATTTCGGATATAAGATGAGGTATAATAAGCTTACTGCTCCTGATAAAGAGGTAGACCTTCCGTTAATGGAGAGGACGTTTACGGATAGACTAATCAAAGAAGGTTCTGTAAGTGGTAGAATGTTAATGACAGACCAAGATTATTCAAGAGAGTTTGTCTTTGCTTCACCAGAGGAGAGAGAAGCGGTTAACAATGGTATTAATAATGTTACTGATAGCAGGATATATAAGAACCTGGCTAAGTACACTTCATTCAGGTTTAGGAACTATCTATACTCTAATCAATTATTTGAAGCATGGAAAACAGGATTAGCTATACCAAGGATTAGAAAACATATTGCTAAAGGTAGAAAGGTAGTTGTATTCCATAAGTATAATAATACAGCAGTATCACATCCATTTGACTTCTCAGATGCTTATTATGAGTATTATGATAAGAGTAATAAGACCATGGTAAGGCATAACATACAAGACAATCCAGAAGCATTACAAGAGCTTGCAGGATGGGAGAGATCCAATCAGGAGCTTATGGACCTTGATATTGACAGAAGGAACCCTAAAGAACAGCTAGGGGAAGAATTTGGAGATAGAGCAGTATATATTAACGGTACAGTGCCTAAAAAGCTACGCAGAGACAATATCAGAAGGTTTAATGATCCAGATAGTGAAGTTGACATGATTGTAGTGCAGGAACAAGCAGGCAGAGAAGGAATCGACTTACATGATACTTATGGCCATAAGCAAAGAGTACTTATGAATATGGCTATGCCTGTTGATCCTATTACAGCTATCCAGTCAGAAGGACGTATTAACAGAGTAGGTCAGAAGTCAGATGGAGTTATCGAATACCCATTATTAGGTATTGATCTGGAAGGCTATCACTTTGGTAGTAAAATCAATGAAAGAGCAGGAACGACTGAAACATTAGCATTAGGTAGTGGTGCAAGAGATTTAAGAACATCATTTAAAGAAGGCTTTTTATCAGCTAATGAATTAGATCCTAGCGATGAACAAGGCAAAGGAGGCAAAGAATTTGATAGGTCAGAGTATGAGATGTCATTATTTGATCAGGCTAAGTCATTCTACTTCGCTCAAAGGAAAAAAACCAGTAGAGATAAAGGCCAAGAAGGAATTGATTATTTTGCTACACCGGAACCAATAGGCTTTAAAATGGTTGAATGGGCTGGTTTATCAGCAGGAGATAAGATGCTAGAGCCGTCAGCAGGACATGGAGCTATAGCCCGTTTCGCTCCTGATAACGTAGAGTTAACAGCTATTGAGCCTTCAAACAGTTTATTTGGTAAACTTAATGTAAATGCAACAGGTAAGTTAATAAATGAATCCTTTGAAGATCTGAGTAATCACAATAGTTATAATGCAGTTGTTATGAATCCTCCATTTGGTAAAAGTGGTAAAGTAGCAATGGAACATATTGAGAAAGCTTTTAAACAGCATACTTACGATGGTGGAAGGGTAATAGCTATTATACCTGGTGGTCCAGCAATGGACAAGAGATTAGAGGAGTTTCTATATGGAGAAGATGAGAACGGTAATATCATTAATCCTGAAGCACACTTAGTAGCAGACGTTAAGTTACCAAGTGTTACATTCGAGAGAGCCGGGACCAAAGTAATGGGTAGGATCATTATAATTGATAAGGTTATACCAAAGACACTTAAGCAGTTCGAGAATGAAGTAAACTCAGAAGAAAGAATTAAACGGTCTGAGCGTGGATCTAGGCTATTATCGAGTGAAGAAATAGAAAGAGAAGTAAGGAGAAGGTACAGCCTACGTTTGGATGCAGTACCTAATAGAAGTGACATTGACCTTTCAGATACAAAGACTATCGGAGAACTCTTTGATAGGATTGAAGATATTGATATGCCTAATAAGCCTAATCTCAATATCCCTAAACAAACACCAGTAGAAACATCTGAAGCAGGCACTTCACCTAAAGAGGTTACAGATAGTAACCTATTAGTTCATATCGTTCAGAAGAACACTAGAACTGGTGAAGATTATGATATTGTTGTAATGAATGACAGGGTTGCCAGAGAAGAATATAAAAGATTGGAAAGTATAGCTAAAGCAATAGGAGGATATTTTAGTAAATATTCTAACAGGAGACAAGGCATAAGATCAGGATTTGTATTTGAATCAAAAGCACTTGCAGAGAGATTTATCAGTAGTGCAACAAATAACGGCCAGGATGATAACCTACGTGCTGTACTAACCTCACCTACAGAAGATGCTTTACCATTTATAAAACAGGAAAAAGCAACACCGGAACAATGGAAGGCTATGCTCTTGAATAACGGAGCCAAGCAAGCTGAATTAGAGTGGATGGGCTTTGATGAGTATTTTATAGGCAATAGAAAAGACATTGATCCAAATAAAACACTTATTGATGTAAATATAAAAGGAACAGTCACCAAAAAAGAGATTGAACAATGGATAGCTGATAATAAGGTAGAGCTTGAAGAAGTTGTTAAAGGTGCAAGTAAATGGGAAGGAAATGAATTAATTGATAATGGAGAAACAGTAGCTAATCTAGTTCATAATAAAGATGGTACATGGTCGTATGAAAGCGACTTTTCGGAAGGTTATGAAACTTATGACACTAGAGAAGATGCGATGAGGGATGCCGAAGATTCAACAATTGGTGACACATACGGGCAAACATCTACTAAATTTGCCGACTACCAAACACCAGGAGGAGAGAATTACAGAGAGTTTCTTTTGACTATGCCTGTTTCGGCTGATATTTCAGAATACACAATAGAAAAAGAAGGTAATTTTTGGAGAGTAAAGAGGGGTGGTCAGAACTCAATGTTACTTAATACAAAACAAGAAGCGGATAATTTTATTAAAAATAAAAAACAAGAAAAGGCTAATGCCTTCAAATCCCCTCACTTCGACACTCCCAACATAATAGTACATATCCGAACTAATGATAGAACAGATGAAGCAGGTAATAAGATCCTTCACATAGAAGAAGTACAATCAGATTGGGCGCAGAAAGGTAAGAAGGAAGGGTTTATTCCAAAAGATGAAGAAACAAATAAATTAATTAAGGAACAAGAAAAAGTTGGTGATGAAATCAGACGTATAAGTATAAAAATAAAGGAGAATAAAAAGGCTATTGATATTGGTGGTTCTGATACTTCTTTTGAAAAAATTAAAAGGGATAATACAGAATTAAGAAAAGAACAAGATAGGCTAAATAATGAGTGGGACGTGCTTCAAAAAGCAATAAATCGTAAAAATGTATTAGTCCCCGATATGCCATTCAAACAAACTCCACAATGGACAGGCCTTGCTTTAAAGAGAATGGTACAAGAAGCAGCAGAGAACGGTTATGATGCTGTTACATGGACTACAGGAGCAATGCAGGCTGACAGGTATGATTTGAGTAAAGTAGTTGATGAAGTAGTTGCTAGGAAAAAACGTGATGGTAATTATGAAATTACTGTACAAATGAAAGAGAACAACCTATCTGATAAATACAATGATGTTGCGCCTGACAATATAGAAGATTATGTAGGTAAAGAATTGGCACTAAAGATAATTAATAATGAAGGGTTTAAATTAAGGCCTAATACATATCATTATGAAGGTAACGACCTTAAAGTAGGTGGCGAAGGAATGAAAGCCTTTTACGATAAGATCCTTCCTAGTGTAGCTAACAAACTGTTTAAGAAGTATGGGGTTAAGGTTGGTAAGACTGATATACCTAATGGTGTTAAATGGCAAATAAGATTGAAAAATAATGGCTACTACATGGTTAGTGATCCTGACGGTAATATGGTTCAAAATAATATTGATCCTAGTAAGATCGATCAATGGAAAACTGATAATTTAAAACTACACTCCATTACCCTTACACCCGAACTAGCTAGAGCAGCTAATGCAGGCTTTCCTATATTCTCATTATCAGAGAGACCAGCAGAGCCAGCTTCAGTAGGAGAAAGACTAACTGATGAGTATATTGATAAATTCAACGAGTGGGATAGCAGCATGAGAGGTCAGGCTAAAAGCATAGCCGATGGACTAGGAATAGATGTTAAAGTAGTTTACTCTACCAATGAACTTAATGAGAGTGATAAGAAGTGGATTAAGACTATGGGCTATTCAGAGAGGATAGAAGCTTTCTTTAATCCTAATACCGGAAAGATAACAGTTGTATTAGAGAATACTAAGAACGCAAGGGACATGCGTAAGAACATAATCCATGAAGCTGTAGGACATAAAGGGTTAAGACTTGTATTTGGCAGGAAGTACAATAGTTTATTAGAGACTATTTATAGACAAATACCAAAGGATGAAGTAGATGTTATAGTTAAGAAATATTCTTATAAAGATAAAAAAACAGGACAGATAATTGAACCTGATATTTATGAGATAGCAGATGAGTACCTTGCTTTTAAAGCATCTGAAAGTACACAGCCTAACTTTATACAAAAAGCACTTGCTAAGATCAGAGAATGGTTAAGAGAGACATTTGGATTGAAATACACTAATAATGACTTAAATGAGTTATTTGATCTAAGTAGGGCAGCGTTAAGAAGTCAACCAAAACCTAAAAAGTCAGTTAATAAACCAGGCTATGTGCAATTTGGCTCAGAGTTTGCAGGAGATATGTTTAACGAAACACAACAAACAGATGAAAAAATCAATGAAAAGGAAAGTGATCGCAGTCAAAGGAGTGGTAACAACACACAACGATCCTCTGATAGTAGGGAAGAAGAAGTTGGTCAAACAACTGAAACAGGAATCAGAGGAAGTTTAGGTAGTGAATTTGTAGGAGAAAATATTGAGCAGGCAGGTAAAAGATATAAGGAGGAACAAAGAGTAAGACGTTCAGGAAAAGAAGTCCAACAGGGTATAAGAGAATTCTTTCAAGATAGAGATCTTCCGTTAAGAAGATTTGAAGAAGAATTAGTATCGAAAGGTGGACGACAGACCAATACGACAAAACCATATAGAGATATGACATTGGCATTTGGACGTATGGAAACATTATACAGAGAATTTACTAGCGATCTAATGACACCAGTGATCAAATCTATATCTAAGATAATTAAGGGAGGTATGAAAGCTGAAAATGTACTTCCTTATGTCATAGCAAAGCATGGGCTTGAACGTAATGTGTATATGAGGGATAAGGAGTTAAATCAATGGCTTATTGATAACGAGAATGCTACTAACGAAGATATAGAGGCTAAGAGGGAAGAACTATCGAGTAAGGATTACTCAGGAGTTAGCTCATTTAATGATAAGATAAATCCTGATGAACTAGCTAAGTTGATTATTGATGAATTTGAACAAAGTGTAGATAATAAGTTAACAGATGAGTTATGGGGGAATGTAAATAAGGCCACTTCTTATATTGTTGATACATGGGAGGAAGGAAAGACTATTTCCGAAGAACAGTCTCAAAACTTAAAGGATAGATATAAATATTTTGTTCCATTAAGAGGATGGAGAGAAGGTGCAGCTAAGTCCCTTATCTATAAAAAAGGAGAAGGGTTTAGCACTAGCTTTAAATCAGCAGAAGGACGTAAATCACTTGCAGACAATCCCCTTTCTTATATATCACAAATAGCATTTAAAGCTATAGGAGAACAGGTTGATAATGAAGTTAAATCATCTTTGTTCAGATTTCTATATTTGAATTATAATGATGATACTAAGGATATGTACAGGATTAAGAAAATGTACTATCAGAAGGTAAATTTACCAGATGGAACAGTAGAATGGGAACCTACATTAGAAAAACCACCAGAAGAAGATTTTAGTAGTGGTAACGCAAGAACAATTATATCCAGGCAGAATGAATCATTAAGAACTCTTAAGCAGGCAAAGGAAAGTGAGGTTCTTGTGAGAACAAATGATGGAGACATTGTAATGGTGTTTAATGACAAATATCTTCCTGTTGCCCAAGTAATGAATAAACAGAACACAATGTACAATAAAATATTTGGAGGTATTGGTGATGCTGATTTCTATAATCAACCATTAGGTAATACCGTAGGAGTGTTTAATAATGTTTTAAAGCAATTATACACTTCATTAAATGTTGTATTTCCATTTTCCAACTTTATGAGGGATGTTCCTGAGAGTATGATAACTACATTTATTAAAGGGGATACTAAACAAGCCTTAGATATTGCTAAATACTTACCAAGATCTTTTAAGGAGATTATCTCATATATGAATGGAGCAAAACCAAAAGAGTTAATGGAGTTTATGAATGTTGGTGGGCAGACAGGGTTTACACACCTTAAGACACCAGAGCAATTAGAGAAAGAGTTTAATAAGCAGTTATCATTACTTACCCAGTCGGGAATATTACCCGGAACGAAGAAAGCTTGGAGTAAAGCTATAAGTTCAATAGAGGCGTGGAATAAATTGTTTGAAGATGCTGTAAGATATTCTGTGTACTTAAGTTCTACAGAGGCAGGTAAAACAAAAGAGGATGCTGCCGAGGATGCTAAAGAAGCTTCTGTAAACTTTAACAGAAAAGGTAAATCTTCAAAGGCTTTTGATTCTATATATGCGTTCTGGAATGTAGCATTTCAAGCAGTACAGAAAAATTTTAAGTTAGCTAAGGATCATCCTAAGAAGTTTGCAGGAGTAGCAGCAACAATAACAATGATGGGGTTTATGGAGGCAGTACTTAATGATCTAGCTCCAGGTGATGATGATGATGACTATTATAATATAAATGATTATGTTCGTCAGAATTATCTAGTGATACCAAATATTATAAATCTAATTAGAGGTAAGAAAAAAGGGAATAAGTATCTAAGAATACCATTGCCTCAGTTTTGGAGAGGTTTCCATAGCGCAGGTGTTATAATGTATGATTTAATGAAAGGGGAGACTAATATTGATAATGCTGTAAAAGAAGGGACAACTAATATGATAGCAGGGTTATCACCGATAGATGTAGCAGGATTTTGGATTGATGGAGAGTTCTCTTTTGCTCCACTCGTCCCTACAACAGTTAAACCAGTCTATGAGGTCACTGTGTCGAACCGCAACTTTATGGGATCCAGAATATCCAAGGAACCTTTCACTAAGCAGCTTGAGAAGATACTCGCTGAGAGTGGGTTACATAAGAAGAATGTTAACTCAGCTATTAAATTCCTGACCGATTTTGCATTCTCTATAGCAGGAGGTGATAAGGATTCTGAAAAGAGACTTAAGTATTATCTTGATGATGATGGTAGGATTAAGAAGGTTAATTCCTTCCTAGACATAAATCCTTCACAGATAGAGAACCTTATTACGGGCTATACTGGTGGTACTGGAAGGTTTATAACAGATTTAACTACTACAGCAGGACAGTTATTGACTGATGAGGAGGTTGACTTTAAGAATATACCATTTGTTAACTCATTCATAAAAAAGACCCCTGAGAAGAAATGGAGAATACTTGGTAAGTATTATGATCTTAAGGATGAGATTACCGGACTAACCGAACTAACAAAGCAAGAAAGATCTAAGTTCAAGCATATCCCGTTGTATTATCGGGAATATAAGAATATACTAGACAGGAACGATAAGTCTATAAGAAAAATAATGAGTGAGCTGGATTTATATGATACAAAGAGTGACGATCCTATATTTGATATGATGCAGATGACAATAGATCAGGTTGATGATTTAAAAGAGCGATATAAGGATATTAGGTAGTGTATTCCCACTTAAATCCACCTGCATGTTCTCTATCTTTATTAAGCACTTTAGATATAGATGTACGACTAACCCCTGTTTCTAATGAAGCTTTCACAATAGAATAGAAGCTCTTTATAAAGATTCCAGATTTAGAATACTGAGATACCGATTTATTAAGAGGGTTTGTTATATCGCAAGAAGTTCCACTCCATTGATTTTGTGGTTGTAGTCCTGTATCAACAGCGTGTATCTGATTCTCACTAGAAGTAGCCCATTCTAAGTTTTTATAATAATTATCCCATTTAATACCATATTTCTTTTTCCATCAAGGATTTATGTCTAATAATAATAAAAGCCCCAGTGTCGGCCAGGGCTTATGAGTACTCAATATCTTTTGTTACCCCGACAGATAACATTGCAAATGTAGTAAAATTAAGTATTTAAACCATTTTATTAAAAGAAATAATACGTTTATTTACGTCTTGTTTAAGACGGAGACAATAAATAGCTAATAAAGAATAAGATATGAAAACAGATGTCGATATTAAAGAACTGGAGTTAATGGCCAGGGATAAGTTTGAAGAAACACCCGAACAAATTAACGCAGTAAGGACTTCCAGGCTTAGTGATGATATGGTAGCTGAGAACCAGAAGATCCTTGATATGTGTAGCCAGTACTATACAGGTCTTATGGATTTCAGGGACAGGAGAAGGAAATCAAGAAAATATCATAGAGGGGATCAGTGGCATGAGAAGGTTGTAAATGACGATGGAGAAACAGTAACAGAAGAAACTTATATCACTGATAGAGGAAAGATACCATTTAAACAAAATGTTATCAGGCAGCTTATAAGATCCTTGTTAGGACAATACCGTACTAACAAATCTAAAACTATGGTTATTGCCAGAAAACAAGATGGTGCAAAGAGAAGTGAAATGCTTACTAATGCTCTACAAACAGCACAGAAGATTAATGCTACAAGAGAGCTTGATGCACGTAATATGGAAGAATGTTTAATATCAGGTGCAGTAATAGGCAAAGTAGGTTACTCTTACTGGAAAGAATATAATCGTGAAGATGTATATACCGAAAATATAAATCCAAATACTATATTCTTTAATACAGATGTTAGAGATCCCCGGCTACTTGACCTTCGTTTAATAGGTGAGATTAAAGACCTTACATTAGCCGATATTGTATCAACATTTGCAACTAATGAAGAAGAAGAAAAGATAATAAAGGGTTGGTACACAACTGTAGATCCTCTGAATGTTACTCTATCAAAAGAAGGGTTAACAGCTAATAGAATGGATTATATAAATTTCTATACTCCTTCTGACAGTAATAAAGCAAGGGTAATAGAAGTATGGCAGCTTGTAAGCGAATGGAGAACGTATGCACATGATTACCTAGACGGTACTTATGATATTGTTGATATGACCCCTGAACAGATTGAAGAAATTAACCAACAAAGGTTAGAGATAGGCACTCAAAACGGTATGGATCCAAGTACAATACCAATAATTGATGCACAGAGAAAGAGAGAGCAATTCTGGACTGTAAAGTTTCTAACCCCTCATGGACAGTGTTTATTCCAAAGTGAAACAGTCTATTTACATGAATCACATCCTTACGTTATGGTTCTTTATCCTTTACTTGATGGTGAAGTATGGGGCTTAGTAGAAGATATAATCGATCAACAAAGGTCTATTAATAGGATGATTTCTCTTATTGACTTTATAATGGGATCAGCAGCAAAAGGAGTTCTTATGGTCCCCGAAGAAGCTATACCGGATGATATGGATATAAGCGACTTTGCAGATGAATGGACTAAATATAACGGTGTTATTAAGTTCAAAGCAAAGAACCTTAAACACATGCCACAACAAATAAGTGCTAATGTTACCAATATTGGAGCGCAGGATATGTTAGCTATGCAAATGAAGCTTATACAGGATATAGCAGGGGTATCTAGCGCAATACAAGGTCACGAAGCTAAATCAGGTACACCAAGCTCATTATATGCACAGGAAGCTTTAAATTCATCTGTTAACACTAAAGATATATTCGAAACCTTTAGTTGGTATATACAACAGAGAGATACTAAGATGCTTAAAGTTATTCAGCAGTTCTATGATGATAACCGTTATATTGCTATATCTGGCAATAGATATGCAGATGAGGCAAGTTTCTACGATAAGGACCTAGTAAGAAATATAGACTTTGATGTAGTTACAGCAGAAGGTATTGATACTCCTGTGTACAGACAGATATTAGATGATCAACTTATAGGTTTACTTGATAAGCAGATTATAGATGGTAAAATGTACCTAGAACATTCTTCACTTCCATTTGCTGACAAACTGCTTGAAGCTATTAATAAGAGAGAGCAACAGATGGCACAGGGGCAACCTGGTCAATTAGATGTTCCTCCTGAAGCACAAGAGCAGATACAAGGGTCTGTTAACCCTCAAACTAAGGCTGTAATGGATCGATTGTTTGCAGAGCAATAATCTCTTTAAATAAAACAAGTCTTTTATAATACGGGTAGTAGGTTCTATTACCCGTATTTCTTTTTATAATAGATATAGAGGCTTTTACATATAGTTCAGGATCTTCTATTGTAGTACATTTGTTAAGCTGTATAGGACCTTTGGGAAGTTTTATACTATTGAAGTAATCTTCAATCTCTTGTATGGTTGGTTTATTCATAACCAGATATTTGTCTCTCCCAATCATCAAAGTCTTTAGTTGTAATTCTATGGTTACATAGTGGAGGAGTATATATGATAGAACTACATATTTTACCCCATTCCTTTATAAACTCCTTCATTTGTTCCTCTGAGAAGTCAGGTGGAGTATATATTATACCTGTGGAGATTTCAAATACAAATGACCTATGCCATTCCTGCACTTCGCTATGTTGTTGAAGGTAAAAATCCATTATTCTTTAATTAAATATTTATCATCTAATCCTACTTCACTTATAAGTGAATTACAAGTCTGTATAGTGGATTTAATGTATTGTTGTTTACTCTTAAAATGATCTTTAAGGATATAATAAACTTTATCTACATCACATATATCAGGTCTAGTGTCATAGATAGCACATTTATTGTCTTTGGTTAAATGTGTACATATTCCTTCTTTGTCTACTGGTTCAGGAAACCCTGGGAGAAGATGGGCCATGCGGCAACAGATCGAACAATTTGTACAAAGTCCCTCAAAACTAACTGGTTGTTTCATGTTATTAGTTTAATTATAAATAACTAGTCTTTCCTAGTAGTCAGCCCTCTTGAACACCTTAGCACCTTATGAAAACAGTATTTACCAAACTGCCTCCGGGGATGGTTTAATCTTAATAGACAGGTGAACCTTCACACCCCCCGACAAGGGAGTGTCCTTATGCCCGGAGATTTAGTGTATTCTTCAGTCCTCCAATCTACTTTAGGGATTGTCTCTGGATCAATACCGTAGTGTTTCAATAAAATATCAAGATTAGTTAACATTCTATCTGTCCTTTCCTTAAAGTCCTTTATTGTTGATTTACTCATAGTTAAACCTTATCGTTATTACTCTTAGTTTGATATGTACAGTCCCTTAATATATCCTCCCACGTACACTTCGGGTCAAATACTCCATGTGATTTAAGCCTCATCTTTTTAAAGTCATTCTTGCAAAAAGGTTGCCACTGGCCATAAGCATTTTTCATTATAACATACTTCCTGCCATTTTGCCTTTCAGATAGATAATCAGCTAATCTCTTTGCTCTTTTTAGCTTCCTTAGATCCTTTCTAATAGCAAACCATTCTCTTACAGGTAGAATCCAACCTTCTTGCATTGGTAAATAAAACTCTTTCCAGAGGAATTTCTTAATGTTTATCATAGTATTATATTTAAAAACTAGCTGCTCCTTTTGTTCTTTTCTTTCTTTTTATTCTTGCTATCTCTCTCCTTGCTACATCGATTACTTTAGGTTTATCGCTATCATGTTGAGATACCCATAAGCCTATAGCTGTACTTATTTCAATATCATCATTAGCACCGTCAATAGCACCCATTGTACCATCTGGCTTATGTTCAAAACTATCTGCTTCATCTAAGGCCCTTTCATCCCTCTCAATATAACCACTATCACGCATAGCAGCGTTATGGTTATTTATAACAAGTGGCTTAGTCACTGTATTAGTATGGAAGCCATATCTGATAGGTATATTCTGTTCTGCTACATCTTGTTTTGATGATAGGTATAAATTATCATAGTATTCCGATATTTCATTTAAGATAGTTAAGAACCCGTTACCTTCAGTATTTTGATTCTTTCTAAGGCTATTATTCTCAACGACTACTAGCCCATGATTATACCATTCTGCTACTTGTACGGCTAACCATGCCAATAAGTCCTGATCTACATGTATCTTTAATGTAGCAATTAATTCAGGTACTCCCCCGTCTAACATCCAGTATTTATCTATTACCCGGATCACTGACCAGTCAGCATCTTTGCTCTTACCTCCAATATCTACACTTACAACATACCTATTCTTTACCTCTATTGACTTATCAGGATAGGCCCATATCCATAAATGACCGTCTTTGCCTTCTTCGAATGAAATATTGCGTAATGCTTCTTTCCCTTTTTGAGCATCTGCATATAATATTCCTCTTGCTATTGGAGGGATACAGTTCTTTCTTGCATTAAGAACAATAGAGGGAGCAAATACTCTATGTCCGGTACTCTGGAAGGCTTCTTCTGCTGTAGAAGGATTTTCAGACTTCATAACCCAATCATCACCTAATAACTCTGTCTTTAGGAATGTTCTATACCAGTTTATGCCGTCTAATGTAGCTCCTAATCCCCACATCCACCATTCATGATCTGTTAAGGATTTAATAAACTTAGTCCTATCTCTTATCCTGATCTGATTTCTCTCAATATCAAACCATGCTACAAACACTAAATCGTAACCGCTTTCATTATTCTTAGCACGTTTATAAGATCTATGAAAGTAATTACCTATACCTTTAGCCGTACTTTCCTCACATATTAGAGTATCAGCTATAAAAGGAATTGATGACTTTATAGACTGTATAAGATCAGTAGGAGACTTACCCTCTGTTTTTTTCCAACTAGCGACCTCCGATAAATGGGCTATCTTTAAATCTTGTGACCTTAAACTTTCAGGCTTTTGCATAGAACCAATAGAAACAATGGATCCTGTCTCTTTAATAACTTTATCCTTTGAACCCTCAAAGGGGACCATTGTTATAGATCCCATTTCTTTAGGATAATGCCCTGCTGCTGTGGTGTACATTCCTCTTATAGTCCTAGCTTGCCTTTCAACATCACCAATTATACATGAGTTCCAGTTCCTCTTAACAACAACTTGTAACCATGTAGCGTAAAATTCAGTAAGGGTACTTCCTCCCCATTGCCGGGCTTTAACAACTACTGTTCTTATCGGTTTACCCTCTAGTCTTTGTTTTTCAAATGACTTTAATAACCTCCTTTGACCTCTATTAAGGATAAACCAACCAATTTCGGCTGTTTCTTTATGTTTGATCTTTATTGATATTGCAGCCCAGTACTCAAAATCATGTTCTATCCTTAACTCAGAAAACATAGTGTACATATCATCAGGAAGAACCTTTGACTTAAGACCTTTCTTTGGTATAGTATTATTGAGTAAGTTTAATAATGAGCCTGCTTTTATGGAGTTAGCTATTAATTCTTCATCTTTCATAGATAAAGGAATAAACACTGATTCATCAGGTGTTAGATGAAACTCAAACCTTTCAATAGGAGATCCTATACCTAAGTATGGATCATAAAGAGTGTCTAATTCCTTCCTCCTTCTTTTGTTTTCGGCTAATATTTGAGAGAAGTCAATCAAGATTATATTTTACTAAGGTATAATATAGGGGATACCTCTGTTATAAGATACTTTTTCCAGTTAGGGTTACTCTTTAACCGTCTTTCCTTTGAGTGTGTATCCTTATAAACATCAAATTCCATAGCAAGTATAGTACTTCCTACTTTATAATCTTTATTATCCCATAACACTATCATTTCCTGACGGTGATTGTTAATCTTTGCATTTACTACTTTTTTCATGGCTTAGTCTTTATTTCTTAATTATAGGTATTTATATGAATACCGCTCCAATTATTTTATCTCCTGTTAATTTCATATATTAGGATTTATAATATCTTGAACCTCTTGTATGCCTTTAAACTTCTGGACAAAATCTAACAAATCAAGCCTTGAAGGAGTATAACCATTACGCAGCATCTTAGAGATAATCTTTGCCCCTGCTTGTGGCTCTATGTAAAATGGCCTACTAACATCTATATAGATATTCTTTCTCGGTAATGTTCGTATTTTATCTTTATGCTTTTGGAGGTATAATTGGTAGTACACAAATAAATGTTTGTGTTTTATTAGAAATGAATTTGATGTTTTCATACTAACTATTAAATTATTCTCACAAAATTACCAAAAAAAACTATTTAATGTATTTAAACCCTAATAAACAAAATAATTATAAAGTAATTTACACTCACTTTTATTGAATAATAGTATTAATTAACGTAAAAAAAATGAGTGAAGGATCAGCAGGTGCAGGTGCAGGCGCAGGACAAAATGCAGCAGGTACAGGGCAAACAGGACAAAATGCAGCAGGTGAATCAGCCGTATCAAGTACAGGGGATGCACAACAAGCATCAGGCGAACAATCTTCGGAGGGTGTTAATAACAATTCTGAACAAGGTGCAAATAACGATGCAAATGAGCAAATAGCACCTGATACTCCACGCTCTAAATATCTTGCCACATTTAAAGAATCTCATCCAGATCTTGACCCAAGTAATGAGGAGGCTTTCTTTGAAGCTGCAAATGAACGATATACTAAGCTTAATGATTATAAGGCTAAGAACACAATAGCTAATAAGAATATGATCGATGCTTTTAATTCTAACCCTGTATTGACAGGCATAGTACGTGATGCTGTAAAAGGTGCACCTATGAATATTGCTATAGCAAGGAATATGGATGTATCTGAATTAGCACCAATAGAAGGTGATGTTGATGAAGCTCCCTGGAAAGAAGCTATTGAAACAAGAAAGAAAAAACTTGCTGAAAATGAAGCTTATGTAAAGAGTATTGATGAAAATATGCAGGTATCAGTAAAAGAGGTCCAGAAGTTTGCAGAAAATAACAGCTTAGATGAAACTCAAACATCTGAATTTCTATCAGCAGTGGATGAATTTATTGCCGAAGCTATACAAGGGAAGGTTAATGAAAAGATATTATCAAACCTATATAGAGGTATGAACGCAGACAGCGAAGTGGCCAATGCAAGTAAAAAAGCTAAAGTTGAAGGGCTTAATGAGAATATTGAAGCAAAGAAGATGGCAACTAAGCCTGTAGGTGATGGTATCCCAAAACCAACTGCAACAACAACTGAAAAAGAACCTGAATCTGAAGTAAAGACTGATCCTTTTTCAGAAGCGATTAAATATCAGTTAAACAAAAAGAGAATCTAATTAAAAATCAGAAACAATGAAAAACTTTATTAAAACACTTTTATTAGTAGCAGTCTTACTGATAGCTACAAACGTAAAGTCACAAGATGTCTATACATGGCCCACTGTGACTTTAACCACAGATTCGGTTGCTGCATCGACTTACTTAACATATCCTTCAGGGTTAAAACAAAACTATGTTGGTTATCTTACTGTTTATGTTGATACATTAACTTATGTAGATAGTATGCTGGTTATCCATCAAACACAGGTAAGTATTGATAATTCTGTATGGTTTGATTACGGAGCAGCAGATACTCTTATAAATTACTCCGATGCAGCAGAGAAGTATGAGGATTATGAATACCTTAATACTCCTTTCAACTATATACGAGAGAAATTCACGCAGAACGATTCTTGTTCCTCTACTATATTGGGAAAATTCACAATCAAAAAAAGAAACTAATTACAAATCTTAAAATTAAATAACCATGAAAAATCATCTTTTTAAATTTGGATATATCATAGGAGCCATTATTTCCATTGCATTTGTTACCGGAGGAATGTTTGGTTTAGTTGATATGAACTGGCTTTCTCCAGAGGGAGTAGGTCTAGCCTTTGCTGCTGGCGCAGTAACAGGGGAAGCATCAAAGGAAGTTGTAACTACGGATGTGACTACAGCAAAATCATCAGAGCTATTACTTACTAATATTGCTAAGAACATAACTTACATGCACCCGGATAAATTCCCGTTTGATACGATAATCCGTAATATGGGAATAGTAATGCCTATTAAAGCCTTTAGAACTGAATACTATGAAGTAGAAACACGTATGTTAGAAGATACTGTTGCAACTACATTAGCAGCTACTACTGGTGATAATGGCGCAGCATGGTTAGTACATAGCCTAGAGGTCGATAATATTCACATGTGGGCCTTAGACGATTGTGTACTTGTACAGGGAATTAATGGAAGTGACAGTAAAGATCTTGCACTTCATGTTATAACCGTTGATACTGCTAATAGTGAACTTGACTGTATTGTTCTTAATGGAACAGGTACTAACGCATCAGATATGCCAGCTATTCCAGAGGACACAGTAATAACTAGAATGGGTAATGCTAAATATGAAACAGCAGCACAAACTACCCCATACACTGTATTCCCTCAAAAAGAGTATAATTTTGCTCAAATTCACATGGCACAGGTCGAACAGTCATTATATGACAAACTACACCTTAAAGAAGTTCAATGGGATCTTCAAGAGTTTCGTTCAGAAGCCTTATGGGATTTAAGAGGACAAATGGAGCTTACTTCTTTATTTGGATACAGGCGTTATGCTTATGATTCAGTACTAGCACAATATAAGTATTTCTCACATGGTATGACCAGGTATATAACACAATCATCTTCTTACGCTAAAGCAGGGTTTGATAACGATGATTATATTGATATGGCTAAAGAAATCTTTACAGGTAATAACGGATCTGAAACAAGAGTACTGTTTGCAGGATCAGGTGCAAGAGCTACTATGGCCAAAGCCCCTACTATCCAGAAACAAATGAATCAGAGAGATGTTGAGGTTGTTTGGGGAGTTAAATTTAACCGTATTGAGACCGACTTCGGTACTTTACTTGTTAAACATCACCCATTATTCAACTATGCCGGATGGACTGATAAAGTTATCCAGTTTGATATGAATAATATCGAGAAGCATGTATTTAAAGGGTTAGAAACTAATTCTGTTGACTTTAATGAACAAGCAATTCGTAAAACAAAAGGTGACATCATTGATGAAGCCTTTTGCTGCGCCCTCAAAAATCCCGATACTCACAGAATCATAACATTCACATAGAGTGATTTATATAATACTAAAGGGCTAATGTTTAATTATGTTAGCCCTTTTTTTTATATAGTATTAGTATGTATAATCAATTAAAGTATTTAAACCCTATGAATGATAGAAATAATATTTTATTTTACACCCTAACTGATAAATTCACAATCTAAAAAAAGTAAAATGGCACGAAAAGTATATCAAGTAATAGGGTATTTGAATCAGACTATACAGTTAACAGTAGGTGGTACAAAGACAAGAATAGAGTTTAGAGGTGGCTCACGCCATCCTAAAGTAAAACAAGGGCAATTTGTTACAAGTGATAAAGAAGTTCAAAACGCTCTTGAGGATGGTGCGTTATTTAATGTCAGTTATAAACTGATAAAGATAGACAACAAACGTACTGAAGAAGAAGAAGTAGTCTTATCACCGGAAGCAAGGATAACGCTTTTAACAGAACTTAATGCTAACCTAGAGGTTGCTGTTGAGAAATTAGAGAAGAAGTTAGCTAAGGCAGGAGATCCTGAAATACTTAAAGATAAGGAAGCTGAAATAGCTGCTTATAAGGTACAGGTAAAAGAATTAAAAGGTATTATCGAAAAGAATGAGAAGGCTAGTAAGAAGCAGGAGAAGAAGGAGGAAGTAAAAAAAGATGATCCTATAGTATATACCGATGTTATTAACATGCAGCAGGCCAGGGATATTCTTGTTAGTAAACATGGACAAGATATATCTAAGCTTCCTAATGGAGCATCTGTAAAGAATAAAGCGAAGGATTTAGCTATTCAATTCCCTAACTGGAAGTAGTAAGATATGGTAAGGGCAACAATCATAGATAAGATTAAAGCTCGAATGGATGAATTATCTCCCTTTAGCTCTACTGAGTTAAATACATCCATTAGCTTAATAGATGAAATGTTGGACGATAGTGCAACAGCATTTATATTGGCTATACCTGTCTATCTTATTACTCCTACATCATTTCTAGTAGATGCACAAGCTTCTAATACTGTTTATCAGAATGGAGAAGGGAGGATTGAATTACCTGATGATTTTCTAAGGCTTCATACTTTTAAGATGGATGAGTGGGATAGAGAGGTTAATTCGGTTGTACGCATAGGAGATCCTAGATATAATCTACAGTTTAACACTGTTACCAGAGGAGGACATTCTAAACCTGTTGTAATTATAAAGGGTGATCCTACTCCCGGTGGAATAAGATACTTACATTACTTTTCTTTAAACGATCCACAGGCAGACACTATTGAAACTGCATTATATATCTATACTATGAGTGCAGTATCAATTGAGGATTCATTAATACCTGCTTTTGTGTGGTTTGTTGCATCTGAAGTGTTTATTGCAATGGCTAATACAGAGGCTTCTAATGCAGCAAAACAGAAGTTTGCGGATATAACATTTACTAAAACTTTATAATAATGACTATAAAGGCAGAAGGAAATATGGATACGGGAATTAGTACAGAGGTTGAAGTACCTGAAGTAGTTGTTTCAGGATATGGGAACGGGGCTAATACTAATAATTTTGTGGCTATCTGTGATCAAAAAGGAGATACGATAAGACAAGACGATGGTACAGTCATTCACGCTTATACAGAAGAATAATGAATTACGAAAAAGATCTTCCATTAGATGAATCAGGTTCTTTAACAGGCTCCATGAGGGGTGTTAATGAAGAAGGAGAATCAGTAAGATACCCGATGACTTTAATTGCCTCTGGTAGTGCGTATGAGTATCTAGGAGCTGCTATACTAACTACTGATCCTGGTACTCCTGCCATTAATGGGTTTTGGATTTGTACACAGGATGGAGAATATACAAACTTTGGAGCGCAGACAGCACGTAACCTTGATAGATTCTACTGGAATGGGGCTAGTTGGGACCTGATACAATACTCTGCACACTTGTCAGCAAGGCTTGTTAAAGATGGGACTACTATTAAAATGGAGTATTGGAATGGCTCTGCATGGGCAGAGAGTGGATCAGAATTTGAAATATAAAATAACATGAGAAAGACCTTAATTATATTACTTGTTTTCTTATCTGGTAGTTTATTTAGCCAGATTAAGACCTATAAGGATTCTAATACTGGTGATGTGGTTCAGAGACTTATAAAGAATACTACTGCTGATGCTTATGCTAAATTTGGTCTTGTTACAGGGACAGATACTACATGGATTACTTCTGATGGAGATAATCTTAATATAACAGGTGATACCATTAGAATAAATGGCGATGTTGTTTATTTAGGTAAGACTATCCCTATTGACATAGCAGGTATAATGGATTCAATCTCTAATCATAACGATACCTTGCAAGTACATAGAACAGAGTTAAATGCTAGTCCTTTTGTTACTTCCGGTAATTATATCCATCAGAGAACATTAACTGATTCAGTAGGTATATGGGATGCTACTCCTTCATATCCTTTAGATGTTAACGGAGAGATGAGAGTGGTAGGTAATGCTATGTTTAACGACACTATAGAGGGTGTTAGTTTAGTTTTAACACCTTCTTCAGAGACAGGACAGACCATAAACCAGGATGATGATTTTCCCGGATTAGTCATAGATAGTGAAGCTACAAGTGAATATGCTTTAAAAGGAACAGGAAGGTACGGCTTTTGGGTTGTTCAGGATATATTAGGTGGTCGGGGCTTACTGGTAGAAAGAAATAATAACTCTGTAGAGGCTGCTGCACTGGTTGAGTTTAAGAACGATCATGTTACAGACACTTACCCTACACTAAGTTTACAAAACGATGGATCGGGAGTTCATATTACTACTAGTAATACAAATGAGAATTTAGAGATAGACCCTAACGGAACGGGAGGATTAGACCTTACAGGGTTTGGTATAATTTCACAAAGTGGACTAATATTAAACGGTTCGGATTCTTTAGTAGATGCTAATGCTGTTTATGATGCTGATGCTATTATCTTAGATAGTGTATCAGTTCATTTAGACACACTACAAGCATTGAGGGTAGATATAAATGCAAACCTAGATAGTTTAGCTGTGCATCTTGACACACTACAAGTATTAAGGGTAGATATAAATACAAACTATGATACTCTTGTCGTACATAGAACCGATATAAATACCAATATAGATAGCATAACGGTCCATAGAACAGATATAGATACCGCTGTTATTGACATTGATTATACTAATATCTCAAGTATAAAGCATACAAGAGGAGATGGCTCGTTTTTTTACAGAAGCGCAGGGCATGGACATACAGAATATGCACTACAAAGCTGGGCTGATAGAATTGATGATACTATTGCTTTACATTTAGACACATTACAGGTATTGAGAGCTGATATAAATGCTAATTTAGATAGTTTGGGGACTCACCTGGATACATTACAAGCTCATAACACACGATTAATAGCATTAGAAGGGGTTGACACTACAGGATTGTTCCACACCAATAGAACAGCCTTAAATGCAGTCTCAGGCACTAATACAGGAGACCAAGGCCTAACATATAATGCAGGTACTCACACAGTAGAACTTTCAGCAGGGAGTGATGCTATTATCCCATTAGCAGTTGACGATGGAGCAACAGAGGGACTAGCATCATTTGCAACATCTGATTTTACAGCAACGGCAGGAAACATTGTTATTGATTATGCTAATGGACAAAAAGTAACCACAAGCCAGCCTGGATTTGCAACCTCTACTTTATATGATTCAATAACTGCTAACACTAATGCAAGAGCAATAACAGATAATTATATAGTAGTAGGAACCGGGACATCTATTGAAGGAGATGCTAACCTTATATGGAATGGTACACAATTGAAAGTTACAGGAAATCAGGTAGGGTTATACTTAGATAGTGCATTGATACAATATCCTGAGAATCATCTGGCAATGGGGTATAGTTCTATAAGGACATTAACCTATATAGTGCATGATACTGTAGAGCATGATAATACTTCATGGCATAGTCTTTATCTGGATGGTTTAACAAAGCAAATGGTATTAAGTGAGAATACAGGATGGACATTTGAAATTATGGTTACAGGACTTAAAAATGCAGGAACAGCATATTTCTCTTATAAGATAAATGGATTTATACAAAGAGATGGGAGTAATAACACAACTCTAAGAGCAAGTAATGTAACTACCATAATTGAGAGTGATGCTAATTTCAATTGTCAGGTAATTGCAGATGATACTAATGAGGCATTAGAAATTCAGGTTACTGATGCTGTTGGTAGTTCAGATCTTATAATATGGGCAGCAAAAGTAGATATAATAGAAGTAGAGGCAGAATCTTTGCCATAAAAATATAAATAACTAAAAAACTAATATAATGAGCTTAACAATAACATACACAGCAAAAAGCATAGTATTAACTTATACTGATGCAATTATCCAGATAACAGCAGACCAGATTAAGTTACTGAAGAAAAGAGGAGACTATGTCTTTATTGAGAGAAGCCAGGGTCACCGCAATCTTGATATTCTATATAGCGATGTTACTAGTCCTGTATATGCAACCGGAGCTGCATTATTTAATGCACTAAGCTTATGGTTGTCGCAAGCATCTGGAAATATTGCTCCCGTTCTTGAATACAGCACAGAAGATACAGCAGACGGAACTACAACTAGGTATATTGTTGACATAAATGATGATGGATGGGATAAGATAGGGTGTCATTATAAACTTGTGGCTACAGGAGCAACAGAGACCGTTACTATGACTGTATGGGGGTCTAACAATGCAGATGCAGATAATACAGCAGATACTAATTGGGTGGATCTTACTCAACTTCTAACAGGGGCTTCGAGTATAGCTTGTAATAACACTACTATTGAGAGCATGTTCCTTCGTTCTACAGACTTTCCAATAAGCAGGTTAATGTTTAAGTTTGTTTTTGCAGGAACACCAGCTTCAGAAGATAACTCAGTAGATTTATACATACTAAGAACACAATAATATGAAAGAGACGTTTTTAATTCTAGGAATAATGCTCTCTAGTCTGTTAATAACAGCGCAGGGAGTATTCGATAATAGCGAAACTGTTAAGTTTCCAGTGGTAACTTCTTTACCAGCTTCTCCTGCTACGGGTCTAGGAGTGTTCATAAATGGATATGTTCTGATCTATGATGGTTCGGTTTGGGACACTGTTTATGTTAGTGGTATTACCAATATAACGGCTGATACTATTACCATAGAGGGAGCTACGCCAATACTTCAGTTTAAGGACACAGATGCAACGGCAGGTGATGTCAATGCCACGTTCAAAGTAACAGCAACCGATACGGGAGATGGTACAGAAGATATTGACGTACAATTAGAACAACAAGTTGCAGGTACATTGGCGAGGTGGATTTTTTCGGATGCCGACCAGGGGATTTATTTATATCCATTGGGTGAAGCGGCTAATCCTGTTTCGATAACAACAGGGGGTGCTTTAGATGCTCCTAGTATAACCGTAAATTCAGTATATACTTTTCCTACAACAGACGGGTCAGCTAATCAAGTAATAAAAACAGACGGAGCGGGAACATTAAGTTGGGTTGCATCTAATTCAGTAAATGGGGTGCTTGGAGTTGACGCTACTAATCCTAGTGCTGTAAAATTATTCAGAGTTAACGACACAATTACCGAAAGCTTCGGACACGAACATACGGAATATTTCCTTACAACGGGTGGCACGATTTCAGGCGACCTTACAGTTACAGGCTCAATAACGGGAGCGATAATATCACCAAAAGCATACGCTTATTTAGACAGTAATGCGGTTGCAACTTCGTTAACAGCCGACACGTGGGCTATAATAAATAACTTTACAGAGGGTGGTGAAACTGGTGGAGTAACATTTAATTCAGATACAATACATATAACTACAACGGGAACATACGAATTGAAGTTTGACCCTTCGGCTGCAAAGGCGGCTGGTGGATCTGCATATATTGAGATTGGTTTTTCTATAAATGGAGCAGACCCGTTGGGAAGATATAAAACGGGTAGACAATTTTCGAGCTCAGATGTAGGATTTGGAGCAATGATAAGAACAGCAATGTTGTCGGCTGGTGATTACGTGGTTTTGAAAGCACGAAACTCAACGAATAGCGATGACATTACATTTAGATATGGAGAATTTGAAATAACAAAAGAATAAAACAATGAAAAAACTATTATTAATAAATTTAGCAATCTTACTTTCAGTAGTAGGATTTAGCCAAGGCACGTTTCCAGTACCTACGGGCAAAGGAAGCATCGAAGCAAGTGCATTCAGACAACGAGTTGCGGACTCGGGGGGTACGTATTATCCAAACGTGGCAGCCCACGAAATCGATGAACGAACATCATATGGGTTAAACCCTTTATTGGAATATATCCCAGCGGCTGTAGAAACCAGCGTGGCGTTCAGTCAAAAACCAATAGACGGCACAGGCGATTTCACCGTAGCAAGAGCAGGTATTAAAACAAGAGTTAACGAAGATGGGTACTTGGAACAGATTGCTCAAAACATCGCTGCAATAGATTACACAACGGGCATACCTACTTTAAACACCGAACCTGCCGCAACCAACCTATTAACACAATCAAACGCCTTTGGCAACACATATTGGACTCCGAGTGGTACTACTATTGAGGGTGATGCGAGTACGGCTGGGAGTGCAGAAAATGTGTCTACTTGTGTGGATGGTGATTATACTACTTTCTCAGGTGCGAGTGCAACAGGATTTACAGCAACAAGTAACGGAGGCGGTACTCACGAAGCAGGAACAGCAGATGAGATTGTTGTTACCGTTGGTGAAATGTTTAAGGTTACTTTTACACTTACTTTAACAAGTGGCACGGCTCCAACAGTTTCTATGTTAGATGCCTTAAATGGAAGTAATATTGCAAATGCAAAAACCTTTGTTCCAGTAGCGGGTAGTAATACCACTTATTTTTTAGGTTCAACAGCAACTACAGGACTTATTCAATTTCAGAATACAAGCACAGCGTCAAGTTTTGCCATTGCTAGTTTATCAGTTTCAAATGTCACAGGCTATTCCTCCCCATCGGTAGACTATCCAACGGATGGGTACCTTTTAACGGCTACGGGTGCGAATGGATATATCGAATTAGCAACACCTACAACCATATCCAATACAACTGCATACGCCAATAGTATATATGTAAAAAGGGCAACGGGAACAGGTAATATTTTAATTTCAGATTGTAATAATGCTTGGACGGTTGTAAGTGGTGGTACTGCAATGGTTGATGGATATACTCGTTATGATGTTACATCGACAAGCTCCTCAACAAGCGGACAAATAGGAATTAAACTAGCCACTTCGGGTGATGCTGTTTATTTGTATAGCGCACAGCAGGATTTAACATACCCCACCTCCCCAATATACACAAGTGGAGCAACGGCTAGTAGGATTGCGGATGCTGTAAGTTTAACAGGGTTACAATCATTCTTAGGTGCTACAACGGGCACAATAGTATTTGAAGTTGATGCTGGCGATGCTACGGGTTCAGATACCGACCTTTGGTTATTTGAAGATACGGGAGCAGGTGATGAATTAGGGTTAAGGTTTAAATCAGATGAAACTTGGCAATGGTATGACCATCATTCAAGTGCATTAATAGGAACAGCGAGTTCGGGTAGTTCTACAAAAATTGGTATTACTTGGAGTGGAACGGCTGCGATTATAAGCAAAGATGGAGTTAATGAATCGGTAACATTATCAGCTGCATTTGATGCGATAACAGATATTAGTTCGGGTGCAAGTTTTGCAAGCGCAGGAACTAAGTTACTACTAATGGACAACGCTTATTGGAGTGCAACGGATTTAAACAATGCAACAACACCATAAAACGATGATATACAAACTCAGCTTTACAGACAAAGACCAATGGGATGCAGTTAAAACCTCATTCCTATTGGCAGACGAACAAGGGAATTATGGTAGTGGTACATTCACTAACAACGGTATGACAATTCGGGAAGTAGGACATATACCTATCCCTGCAACCTATGATGAGAACGGGGAGATATTAACAGAGGCATCACAGCATACAGACTATGCAGTTGACATACTTACTCCCGTTCTAATTCCAGGGGTAAACGAATACCTTTTACCAGAAATCAAATCTAATTACTATCATAGTTTTAGTGGAAATAATGATGAGATAGTTTTACCTGAATAATTATTAGTTATGAGTGAAAAAGCCAAATTAACGATGAACAACACTTTACTTAGTATTATTATAGCATTACTTAGTATAATAGGTTATTTCTATATTGATGAAACTAAAGACCAAGAACGGACTGATAAAGTGCAAACTCAAACAATCAATAAATTGGTGGATATTGCAAACTCCCACGAAACAAGACTTTCAGTAGTTGAGTCTAAAACTAAAATAGGATTGTATTGAAAGAAATTTTAAATAAATATGCCGTCTATTTAATCGGGACAGTATTTGCAATTGCGATGCTATACTTAAACAGTCAGTATGTTTCAATAACAACACATAATGAATTAGAAAAAAGGGTTACTACAATCGAACATTCACGAGGCGTGGAAAAGGCACAAAATGACTTGAAGATTCAATCCCACGAAACCGAACAGAAAATATTATCGGAAAGGTTGGATAAAAAAGTTAGATTACTGAATAAACTAATGGAAGAAATAGATGTACTGGAAAACGAAATAATAAGACTTCAATCACGATGAAAGCATTAAAACAGAGATATAGTAGCATCCCCATTAATAGTATTCTTGGGCTCCTGTTTGTGCTTTCTTTTTCTTCTTGCCACAAAACCGACATTGACGGATATAAGCAATACACCATTCTGGAAGGCAACCACTATGCAGAGCAAGTAGCTGATTTCAGACCGTTGCAAGACGATGAACTTCACCAATCAATTTATTTTGGTTATGAGTGTTGGTATGATAACAGCTATGTAGTTCATAGTGGGTATAACAAACTAACGGGGCTTTCACAAATCCTGCAACCACATAGTAAATCAGGGCGTATAGTATGGCAGCCTGATTATAACAACGTAGGCAAAATAAAACTATCAGGATATGTTTACGGTGCTGATACAGTGTTATACAACGTAAATCCTAGCGGCTGGTTTGCAAAGCCGATAATAACAGTTACAACGGGCGACCCTTTTGATGTAAGGGTACACCGATGGGATGATAAATGGGAATTTATAGTTAGACAGCATGGCGAAACTAGAGCGGTGTGGATTTATGCAGATATGCCTCACACTCCACTACAACTTGAAATTCCATATTTCGGGGGCAAAGATGCAGCGTATTACGATATGAGTATTTATATAAAGGAGTTATGAAAAAACTACTATTGTTATTAGCAAAGCGGTTCAAGTCAAAATCACCAAAAGGGTTTAAGATATTGGCATGGAGTGCAGGTGTGGTCGGCACGTTGGCATTTATTACACCAGCCTTTCCTATCACATTACCAACCTTTGTAGTCGGGTTATTGCCTGTGATTGAAACCCTATCAGGAATCGTGTTAACAGCAAGCTTATTTACAACTGAAGATGAAGAAATTATTCAAGAAACTAAGAAGGCACTTAAAATTAGGAATAAGTAATAAACAATTTAAAGACATATACAAGCAAGACAAGCGTGAAATTATTAATAATTTAAAAATACAAAAATGAGTGATGACAGAAAAGGGTTTCTAACACCCGAACAAGAAGAAAAACTAGACAGCTTAATTGAACTGTCAGGTATTGCAGAAGCATTTGACGGGGTTGCAATCCGTTTAGCAGACAATCAAGGATTAGAATTATTAAAGCCAAAGATTCCAGCCGAATATCTACCAATAGTTTATCAAATTATTGACGAGATATTCAATGCTATTCCTGATGGGGAATAATTTATAATCATTCTAAATTACATTTTTATGTAAATCGAATCGTATAATTTTATACTTTTGTAGGTATGGAATTATACAGGTATTATTTGAAAATGGCTCAAGGTACGGTATATCCGGAACATATAGCCAAAGAGTGTACTATTAAAGCGTTGAACTTCGCTTTAGAATATTGCTCAGATTTTAGAAGTCGTATAAGACTTCAATCCGAATTATCAAAAGTCAAAAAGATATGATTATACTAGTTGAACTATTTGGTAAAAAATTCAAAGTTAAGATGAAAGCTAAGAACTTTGAAGATGCGAAATATCAGATCATGGGGAAAATTAAATTTACAGATGTTTCTCCGAAACCAATGTCTGATTATGAAATTAACGATTTTTTTGACGGTATATTTACGAAATGAAAATATCACAGAAAGGCATTGACCTTATAAAGAAATGGGAATCGTTCAAAGCCGAAGCATATCTATGTCCGGCCGGAGTATGGACACAGGGATACGGTCATACAAGAACAGTAAACAAGTATTCACAGATTATTACAGAGAGGACAGCAGAGGAATTCTTACGTGTTGATTTGTTAATTATCGAGGGTGGATTATCCCCTTTACTAAAGGGGATTACATTATCACAACAACAATATGATGCTATCGTGTCGTTCTGTTTTAATTTGGGAGTAGGTGCGTTTCAGAGATCAACTGCCTACAATGAAATATTGATTGACCCGGATTCAAAACGTGTGGCCGATTCATGGATTCAATACCGTAATGCCGGGGGTCGGTTCTTGCGTGGTTTATTATTAAGAAGATTAGATGAATTAACAATGTATTATGGCTGAGATTACAAGTTATGTTATCGTTAACGGTTCCGTTTCGGAACAACACCCATACGAACATTCGGTTAACAATCAAAAAGAAATTGAGCGACATCGTGAATCGGTATCAAAATTGCATCATTACAAAACCGGTGATTATAACATAGTATTCGCTCTGAAGTTACTTCAATCTGAAGTGGGTAGATTTCATACGTAGATTTTTTTCATAGTTTTAGATGGGTGGAGGGCAGTTCAGAAATGGGCTGTCCTTTTTTGTTATATGTTTTTAAGTATAAAATAATAATTCCGAACCAAATACTATACTTTAACATATAATGTTACATTTTCCTTTAATTAGGTAGTGTGACTACCCATACGATGTTTTTCGTAACGAATAAAGTCATTACACTAAATAGCGTTACACTTTTGTTTCTGTTTATCGTTATTTATAACACCTTATGGAAATGATTCCTTATTTAGAATCATTATAAATTTACCTATTTGTTAATAATTCTTTAACTTTTTGTTGACTTTACTGTTTTTTAGTGTATATTTGTAGAAAGTTTAAAACATATAAAAACTACTACGATGAAAACACAAGAATTTAAAAAAGAAGCGATTATTTTTCTAAACAATGCAGCCGAAAAAGATTTTAACGAGGCAATGGAGAGGTTACAAACAGATGCTAAAAACTCATTTACTTGGGTTGCAGAGGAAATCATTAGTTCAAGTTATAAAAAAGATGTTTACGGACGTATGCTTTTAGATTTAGAAAAACGCAGTTTCGATGAAGTTTTAGAATATTTCAAAAACCAACTAAGTGCACCTTCTGATATTAAAAGGTCTTCAAACCAATTTGATATATTGGAAAGCGTAATACAAATGGAAACAAGAAATAAAATTTTAAATGATTTAAACTGGAGTACAAATTAAACACCCACAAAACTATGAAAAAATTAAATTACAACGATCCATTTGAAGATTTGGCACACATGCTAAGACCAATATCTGAACAAGTGAAAGACATGATCACAGATCACAATGCAAACAAACCTAAATTTGAAAAAGACAAGTATGGCGTTCTTTGTATGACAAAAAAAGGATTCAACGTTTGGATAACCGACAAAACCGCAGATAAAATCTCGGTAACTTTTGAGATTGATACCGAACTGTTCGACATCGACACAACCCGTGAAGAACACCCTAACGATCCCGATACTGATGAAATTCAGATTACTTTGGATGAAGCGGTTTATGAATCGGATGATAAGGATTTGATCAATGAAGCTATTAATTTAATACAGATAAAATTATGAAAAACTTTTACAACCGATTAGAAACTGCAATCGAATTGCATTATCTAATGAGTAACGAAAAGATCACAAAAACCTATCTGGCTGCGGTTTTATGGCCTAATAGCACACTAAAAACTCAACGTACTAGATTGAGCCAAACACGGCACACGGGGTTAAATATGACTATTGAACAACTAGATGCTTTGTTAGAAGCAATGCCAACTATACCATCATCTTATTGGCGTGGTGACTGCCGAGTTGCTGAAGCGAAACAAAAACTAATGGATCAATATACGGTCGATGAAGTAACGAATGATGTAGAACTTAATCTGCTTTGGATTCTGTTACAGTCAGATTTATATTCGGAAGTATTAATAAATAAATATTTACGATAATGACAACAAAAAAAGAACACTGGAGAAACCTGATGGGAAAAGAATTCTTGGTAGGTGAGGAACTAGACGGTAAAGACGTTACGCTTACAATTAAAAGCGTATCAATTGAAGAACTACAAAACGCAAAAGGCAAAGATAAAAAGCCGGTTATGTCTTTTGAAGGAACAGATCGCAAAGTAGTAATGAATATTACTAATATGAAAGCAGTTGCAAAAACGCTTAAAACTCCATACTATCAAGAATGGATAGGTAAACAGATTACGTTGACACCAGTCGAAGGGTTCTTCTTTGGTGAACAACAAACGGTTATTAGGATTAAACAGGATTTTTCAAACGTAAAGATAAATTAAAGATGACAATATACTACGAATTAACACAAGGAACAGCGGAATGGTTACAACTGAAATCAGGTAAAATATCCGCAAGTAGAGTAGAACCGTTAATGGCCGTTAGAGGTTTGGGGGAAGCTGCGAAAACGTATGCCGTTGAACTGACAGCAGAAGTATTACTAGACCAACCAACTTTCGTTCCGATAACATTCGCAATGGAACACGGGTCTGAATACGAACCATACGCACGTGAGATATATGAGAATAATAGGTCGGTGTCCGTTCAACAAGTAGGTGGGATAGAACATGACGGTTTATGGTTCAGTCCTGACGGTTTGGTTAATGATGATGGTTTGATTGAGATTAAATGTCCGCAACCGAAACAACATTTAATGATACTGTTATCTGATGATATTGATAAACGGTACATCGCACAAATGCAGTTCGGTATGATGGTGTCTGATCGTAAATGGTGCGACTTCGTATCGTTTCATCCTGACTTTCCTGACCATTTAAAAGTTAAAGTAATACGTGTTGAACGTGATGAAAAATACATATCTTTGATGCGTGAACGGATTGCAGAATTTAAAGAGTTATTAATTAGTATAAACGATAAACTAAAAAACAATGAGTGATTTTAAAGTAACTGGAAAGTTAGAAAAGTTTCTGGATGTCGAATCCGGAACAAGTGCAAAAGGTGAATGGCAAAAACAGAGTTTTATTGTCAAAACCAAAGATGAGTATAATAACCTGTATTGTTTCAATGTATTCGGTCAGGAAAAGGTTGAAAAACTGACTAAGTACAACAAAGTAGGTGATGAGGTAACGGTATCGTTTAATGTTAATTGCCGTGAATATCAGGAAAAGTATTACACAGACTTGGGAGCGTGGAGGATTGAAAAAGATGAGCAAGGCGAACACATAGAAGAACAAAAAACCAGAGCACAAGATATGCAACAGGCACAAAAGGAAACTTCACCAGGAGATGATGATTTGAGCGAATCAGATGATCTCCCCTTCTAACATTTAACCACTAGGAGCGTAGTCGTATTGGCTGCGCTCCTATTAAAAACCATAAAACTATGTTAATATTAAGAAAACTAACAGCGAAATCAACAATAGGGTTTGGTAAATTTAACACACTAAAAGTCGGTGATTTATTAGCAATACAAAATCATACATATTTAAGGTGGGTGTATTTTAACGCATCTATGATAGATTTCTTTGAGGAAATACTCGATGAAATAGGGATAGCTCCGGAATGGCGAATTGATAAACCAGGAAAAGACCCGGAAAAAGGTGAAGAATTAGCAGCTCAGAAAAGATATAATCGACCGTTTAAATCAAGGATGCATTATGCTTCTACTCAAAGAAAGCGGTCAAAATCTGAATTAATAAACCTTAGAAAAAGGGAACAGTTAACTTTTAGTAAGGCATCATTAATGAGTAGAAATCAAGGACATTAAAATGACACCCGCCCAGCAAATAAACAAACTGTTCATACTCGCAAATCTGCAAGAGAATATAATAATGCAGATCAAAGAACCACAATATCGGCATCTGGCGAAACAGCACTTTGGTAAGGCTATACGTGAAATTAAACTACTGAATAAGTTTGTAAACAATCACCTGACACCCGAAGAGGTCGAAGGGTTTGACAAGCTAACGGAAATGATAGATGAATTATTAACTAATTATATGGAATAATGGAATACATACTAATAATATTTACAATGTTCGGAATCTTATGCGTTTACTTTTTTATAGTGATGGAAACTAGATACTGGCAGTTTAAACGTAACGTAAAAGTAGGTCATATGTGCTATGCTTTCGTTAACGAGGATAAATATACGGCTAAAATACTGGCGTTTATCGAGAACACCGCAAAGGTGCAAACAATCGAGGGAATTAGATATGTTCACGTAGATAATCTATATCCAATATCGGGTTATGATTATTTGTAATCGTTATAAATTACTCGATTACGTTTTGTGAATTGATTATTTATTAATTTTGTAAGACTATGAAATATCAAGACTTTTTAAAACAGAAATCACAGTTAGGTAATGATTACGGAATTGAACCGACATTTATTCCTGATTACTTATTTGACTTTCAAAAGCACGTATCTGAATACGCAATTAAAAAAGGTCGGGCGGCCGTATTTTTAGATACCGGATTAGGAAAAACAATTATTGAATTAGTGATTGCAAAAAACTATATTCAAAAGACAAACAAACCCGTTCTTATAATTACACCTTTGGCCGTTGCTTTTCAATTTATTCGTGAAGCTGAAAAGTTTGGAATAGAAGATATTGAATATTCAAAAGACGGTAAATATAAAACTAAGATTGTAGTTTGTAATTATGAAAGATTAGATAAATTTAACTACTTAGATTTTGATTGCGTTTTGTTAGATGAAAGTTCAATATTAAAGAACTTCAAAGGTGCAATAAAAACACAAGTAACTTCATTCCTGAAGAAAGTTAAATACAGATACCTATTTACAGCAACACCTTCTCCAAATGATTTTATCGAATTAGGAACATCGAGCGAAGCGTTAGGATATATGGGTTATGCTGATATGTTAACAAAGTTCTTTACTAATAATGAAGATACTATTTCGCCTATGAATATAGGTACTAAATGGATATTAAAAGGACATGCGAAGGAATCATTTTTTGAGTGGGTTTCGAGTTGGTCAATATCAATGCGTAAACCTAGCGACTTAGGATTCGATGATACTAAATTTGTATTACCTGAACTTATTACTAATTACCACGCTGTTGAGAATAAAGAGAATATGATTATTAACGGTCAAATTCAAATGTTTACAATGATAGCAAAACGGTTGACTGAAATAAAAGAAGAACAGAGGTTAACTATTGAAGTTAGATGTGAACGTGCTTTTGAATTAGCTAAAGGTCATAAAACTTCTGTTTATTGGTGTAACTATAATCGAGAAAGCGAACTACTAAAACAAATGGATAAGGACGCTTACGAAATAAAAGGATCGATGGATTTGGATAAAAAAGAAGAAATATTATTAGCCTTTTACAATGGCGAAATTAACAAGCTAATAACAAAACCTAAAATGACAGCCTTTGGTCTTAACTGGCAACATTGTAATCATACGACTTATTTTCCTACATTTAGTTTTGAACAATACTATCAATCAATTAGACGCTTCTGGAGATTTGGACAAAAGAACCCCGTTGTTGTTGATTTGGTTTATTCAGATGGTCAAAAAAGAGTATTAGATGGTTTATTGGCAAAAGCTGAAAAATCAAGTCAGTTATTTAGTAAATTAAACGTGTCTTTAAATGGATTTAAAGAAGTGAAATCACAATTTAATCAAAATATAAAACTTCCAACATGGTAAAAGATCAAAAAATTACAGACCAATATGCAATATACAACTCAGATTGTATGTATGTATTACCGACACTAGAAAAACAAAGTGTTGATTTATCAGTATATTCACCACCGTTTGCAGGGCTATATAATTACAGTTCTAGCGATAATGATTTTTCAAACTGTGAAACAAGAGAACAATTTTTGCAACAGTATGAATATTTGATTGCTGAAATCTCACGTGTTACAAAACCAGGTAGAATAACGGCTGTTCATTGTACGGATATAATGAATAAAAAAGGTGGTATATGGGATTTTCCACACGAGATAGTTAGAATACACGAAAAATATAATTTCATTTATCGTAATCGTATTACCATTTGGAAAGAGCCGCTGAAAGTTAGGTTAAGAACAATGGTTCGTTCATTAATGCACAAGTTAATAATAGAGGATAGTACTGAATGTTTTACTGCAATGCCTGACTATTTACTTATATTTAAAAAGGAAGGTGAAAATGAAACACCGGTTACACATCCGGTAGGATTAACTCATTATGCTGGTGAAACTCCAATACTTCCGGCAATGGTTAATAAATACGGTTCTTTGGAACATTTACAAAAGAAATACAAAGACCATAAAGACCCAAAAACAAACAAACTATCTCATATTATTTGGCAGCGATACGCTTCTTCGGTTTGGGATGACATTAGAATTGATGAAGTTTTGAAGTTTAAAGAATCAAAAGATGAAGACGATGAAAAGCACGTACACCCGTTGCAATTAGATGTTATTGATAGAATTATAGAATTGTATTCTAATCCTGGTGAAGTTGTTTTAACTCCTTTTATGGGTGTTGGTAGTGAGGTTTATAGTCCAGTTTCTTTAGGTCGTAAAGCAATAGGTATTGAGTTAAAAGATTCATATTATAAACAAGCTGTAAAAAATCTATTAGAGGTTAAAAGTAGATTTGTAAAAGATCAGCACGAACTAAAATTTGAAGATGCAACATCGTAAACACTCAATAATAGAAGCGATCACTAATACCGTTGTGGGTTTATCAACTAGCTTTTTAATCCAGATTATTATATATCCCGTAATGAACATACCAGTTACAATAGGTCAAAACGTAATAATTACATTGGTGTTTTTTATTGCTTCTTTTTTGCGTAGTTACATATTAAGACGTATATTTAACAAAATAAAACCATGATACAAAAAATCGAAAAACAATTAAACTACCCTCCCGGCTCGTTGGCCGGTAAAAGCAGGGATGATGGGTTGCCAGTTTACAGGGCAATAGTTTACATCGCATTGAAAGAGCTTTGGGGTGATCATTGGGGTAACTTTATAATTAGACTGATGAAAAAAGACAGATCGATGCGTTATCACTATGATAAGGTACATGACAGCATGATGCGATATGAAGATTATCAAGAGAAGTATCTGCATGTTAAGGATATAGTTAGAAGGGTTAGATAAAAAAATAGGATATGAACTACTTTAAAACACATAATGATTTTCTAACAGAGTTAAGAAAGTCGGGAAACGAGAAACTAAGAGAACTGTATAATCATTTATTGATTGAGAGATACAGAAACCACGAGCCTTATTACCGTATCAACAAGAAGATAGTTAGGTGGGTGTTAATAGCATTATGGTTTGGTGGTATGGTTGCGATTGGGGTGCTGTTGGGGTGGTTGACATTGTAACGTTTTGTGTAAGATTAGTAGCACAACCATAAAAGACGATTAGTAGTACAAAGGCTATATGTGCTATTAATTTTACACTTTGTTATAGCCAGTTAATTATACTACGATGGAAAATAGAAATTGGGAATATGATGTTAAGTGCAGAAAGTGCGGAAAAATAACACGAATGCACCATAGCACACACGAACAAGTAAGTAAGGAAAACTTTACTATATGGGCTAAAGAACATAGCACTTTCCCCATAGAAAAGCAATGCAGTTGTGATAACGGAATGATGATGTTGCACGATATAGTTAGTTATGGAAATGTACTGTTTCTTTAATTGGCTATAACGGTTTGGCTATGCGTAGTTTGCCCTTAAATAACTCGCAAAACTTAAACAAAAGATATTGAACTATGAAACAGTACGATGACCGAAAAAAGACATTTAGCAAATTACGTATAGGTAGTGTTATAGTGCGTTTTTTTAGAAACTTGCTTACTACTGAATGCCCTAAATGCAAAAAAGGTAGGGTTAGGTATATTGGAGATGATTGGACAGCAGGACACGTGTGGATTAGTGTATATGAGTGTAATAAGTGCAAAACAGAGTTTGTGTAAATGCACTATAACGGATGGTAATATGATTAGCAAAAACACGATTAAATAAACACAAAATTTTGAATAATGAGAAAACCAAGTAAAAAGCAGATAACTGAATTTTTAAATGCGGAATTTCCACACGTTGAATTTGATGGAATAAAGTTTGAAGAAAGCCACAAAGACAATTGCTGGTTTAAAATAATATCGTTTGGTAGAATGATTGGGCAGGCTGATTATCAATTAAATGATAATTATTGGAAAAACGTAAAGAAGCATTTAAAATGGGCATTAGGTTAGTGTTTTTATTAATTATATTACGTGTTGTAGCATCGTTTTAATGTGCTACAATGGACAAGAATAAACGCAGTTTTATGAAGAACTTAATAGAAGAAATACAATATCAATTTGAAATGCTAAGTAGATGGTTGCGAGAACAAAAATTGCGTTTATTTGGTGTTAGCAGAGCGTTTTATTGCCAATCAGAAATTGAAGGTAATAGACAATGCAAACATCAATGCGACCATTGTAAAGAGTACTACAAACCGTTAGAGCAATAATATGACTGCTAACGGTTTGGCTAAACGAAGTAATTTAAAAAGATATAGATATGATTAAACTAAAAACAGAAGTAAACAAAAGTGCTGTAATGAGAGAATTACAAGCAAAAGCTAAAAAAGGATTTAAGAACAGTTGGCAGCCAGAGTTGCAAGTACAGGCATACATGAATGGGGTGCATGACCTTTTTAAATTATTGCGTTTAGGTGTTGTTAGCAATAACGAAGTGGCGGTTTGTAGATTTGATACAGGTAGCGAATGTAATTTTAATGGCGAATGCCCATACTTATGTGCAGACTTTCCTAAATGCTCACAGCAAACTGATTGCTAACGTTGAGAATATGAGCCGTAAAGATTATGGAACAGGATTTTGAAAATAGAAAAATATTGATGGGTATGATTATAGGTTATTACTTGCAGGAATGCTTTATGGCTTATATTTATTGTTACCTATCTGTAATAATTTAATTAAACTAAAAATACTAAGATGAGAAAATTAGGAAAGAATGCAACTACGAAAAGAGAAATAATAAGAATGTTGATTCATGTGCGAATGGCTGAAATAATAAGTACTATGTTTGGAGGTGAAAGTATTACCAACACAGATAAATACATTGAAAAGGTTGCTAAATTGGATGCCAGAAAAAAGGGTTTTAAAAAGGATGTTGTTAAAATAATGACAGAATATGCCAAGTATTTAGAAAGTAAGTCGGTAAAACCAAAGCCAACATTTGCGCAAGGTGGAGTTGTAGCAAAAGGGGATGAGAAAATATTAGTTGGTGAAAAAACAGTACCAGACATGACACCAAGAGATTTGAATATTTTAGGAAATATACCAAACTAAAACCACTAAAGCACCTACTAATTAAATTTTATTGTAGGTAACGGTTTGGCTATGAAGCGTTGCCGATTTGAAACACGAAATTTTAAACTTATAAATAATTTAGATATGAAAACGAAACGACCAATTTTAGGACAAGACGGCAATGATTTATTAGCCGTTGTTATGCGCAGTATTTTTGCCGAGATGCAACACGATGCAAACTTTGTAAGAACAAGTGATTCGCATACAAAAGAATTTAGTGAAGGATATGACGAGGCAGTTAGAAACCTTGCAGTTATAATTAAACAGGAAGAGGGAATTGATGTGCGTGAGTAATATTGCGCATAACGGTTTGTATAAGAATAGTAGCGGATTAAACGCACAAACCAATCGAGTGATAACAGAATTGAATAAATAGTATTAACCTTAAATAAAGACCTAAACCGCTATTATTTTTATACGGTGTTAGGCAACGTTAATTATGGATGACTTAACTACACTAAAAGGAATGATAAAAGGAATGGAAATGATGGGAGCTAAATTTGTAAAAACAGACGGATTTGACGTGTTTTTTAATATACCTAAAGGTTCGGATATAGATGATGATGCAAAATTGAAAAGAGCAAAACAAGCCTTTACAAAAATGTTTGGACTTGGATTGAAAGTGCGTAGGCTTAATGTTGCCTAACGGGATGCAGCTAAATGCAGTATCACGAAGTGTATTGCATTTGAGGTGCTGTTACCTGTATGTTAAATTAATTACTTCAAATAACTAAAAATACTAAAATGGAAAAGAAAAAGATAATAATAATTGGAAGCGGTGAAAGCGGAAAAGCTACGGCACAAGCATTAAATAAAACATACCCTGATGAAGCTATTTTGATGACACCAGAGGAAGCAAGGGAACAAGGAATTGAGGTTATTGACACATTTAAGATAGAAGCAAGACCTGACCTAATTATGGATATACCACAATTTTTTACACCACCAAAAACCAGAGCCGAAAGAAGAAAGGAAAAGCGAAATAAAACTAAATCCTCTAATAATTAATTTTATTACAGGTAACAAGCATATAAAACACACCACCCCAAACTAATCAACAAAGACAATGATTACAGAAGAAGAAAAGAGTAATTTTTTACACATATTAAGTAGGGTTAATGCCCGTAATGTAAAAATATTTACTCAACAAGAACTATCAACACATTTGGGCGTATCACGAAAAAAGATAATCGACTTCCAAAAAGGTCGTATATTTGACTTCTGGCTATTGTGTAGATATGCTGATTTATTAGGAATGGAAATAAAATTTAAGTTATGTTAGAAAAACTAGACCGCTTTTCAGAAGCATTGCAAAAAAGAAACCCAGATGATAATCTGGTGGATTTTTTTAATGATATGTATGAAGAAGCACAATCGAATGAACGATATGTACAAGATTTGGAATATACAAACCTATCAATGCAGTTGAATCCCACAGTAAGACTATTAGCGGATTGTCATAGGTTGCGTAAGAGTGCTGAGAGGACAATAAAAGTGTTAATAAGTATTAGACGTTAGTATGAAAGTTTTTATTATATTTGTAATCCCTACAACTAACCGATGGTAAAAGATAAAATTTTAAATAGCCCCGATAGTGTGAACTTCCCTTCATTGGTTAGTTGTAGGACACATTTGAGGGGCTTTATTTATTATACAACATGAGTAAAATAAAACGATCAAACAATCCCTACATTCGTGTAGGTACTGATTATTTTAAGAAGATCAATAAACCGGACAGGTTCGGTATTGAACGTGTTGAATTAAAACGATGGACAAAAGACACAATACTATTCGATAAAGGCAAAGAATATTTATATACCATTCCTAGATATGATGACTTTATAATAGAACCTAATAACAACGGTAATACAAATATCATTCATAACTGTTATAATATGTACTCAGACTTTCCACATAAACCGGAAGTTGGTAAATGGCCGTGGACGTTTATATTATTAAGACACGTGTTTGGATCTCAGTTTAAATCTGGTATGATATATTTAAAGGTAATGTATGAACATCCTAAACAACCATTACCGATTCTTGTTCTTGTTTCAAAGATTAGGCAAACAGGTAAATCTACATTCCTGGATTGGCTAAATATGTTATTCGGTTCTAATATGGTTATGATCGAACCTGATGTTATTGGAAGTACGTTCAACGGTGAATATGCAACGAGCAACATTATAGCAATAGATGAAACAATACTTGATAAACAAATAGCAGTAGAAAAGATAAAATCATTAGCAACTAAGAAATTCATATCAGTAAATATTAAACAGGTAGCTCAATTCAAATTGCCATTCTTCGGGAAAATAATAATGGCATCCAATAATGAAGATAAATTTATGAAAATCGATGAGGATGAAATACGGTTCTGGGTGCGTAAAATTGATATCCCTAAAATTGAGAACCATAATATATTGAATGATATGATTGAAGAAATACCTGCATTTTTACACTATCTTACTACTATGCCAGCTATAGACTTCACAAAATCAAGAATGGTATTGACCACAAAACAGATAAAAAACGAGTATCTGGATGCAGTAAAAGAGGAATCAAGGTCGGGTTTATACAAAGAATTGACCGAATTATTGACCGAATATTTCGATAATAACGACTTTTCAGACCTGTTTGTAACACCAGCAGAGATAAAAGAACGATGGTTTAGACATAATAATAATTTCTCAATCAGTTATATTCGTAGAGTATTGAAAACAGAGTTTAAAAAAGAGCCGTCAGATAAAGTTATTAGATATCAACCATTTAACGAGATAAATAATAAAACCGGAAGACCTTTTTCGTTTGAATTATCGGAGTTTACAACCGAAAATGATCTGAAAAATGAGACGCCACCGTTCTAATGTTACAAAAATGTTACAAACAGCGAAAAATATAAATAGCCACGAAACGACTTCAAATGTACTACAATTACTGTAACATTTGTAACAATACATATATATATAATATAAATATATATATATTAGGTAGTTATGGCTGTTACAAATCTGTTACAAACGTGTTACAAAATGTTACAAAATGAGAAAAGCAAATACTAAAGAAATAGATGCTATTTTCTGGTTAACCGGAACAATGCCTTTAAATAAGACGTTTGAATTAAACTATCAACAGCAACAAATCATCAAAGACATATTCATAATATCCGGAATACAATTACCAGTCGAACCGAACGATGCTTATGACTATTATTTTGACATTGCAGAGGACTGGAGCACCATTCGCAAAATTAGTAAACAACAAATATAAATAATATGGCAGATATATCAATGTGTAGAAATGTAAGGTGTAAATCAAGAGCAGATTGTTACAGATTTATGGCTGATGTCAATGAAATTAGACAGGCTTATGCTAATTTTGTTCCTGATAAGGGGAGTGATAGATGTGATTATTTTTGGGATTTAAAAAACAATAACAATGGAAGATTTTAAAGAATTATTTACAATGCTAATAGTACCTATGATACTCATGGCAATATTAAGTTTTGGGTTATTATTTTTAGACCCTGAAAACACTACAAAATTATCGTTGGCAACCTTTGCTATTTGGGTAGTTGTATATTTTGGCTTTTGGACATTTTGCGTATGGGTATTATCTTTAGTATAAAGGAAACATTAATAGCGTTTATAATTAGCTTAGGTATATCATTATTCATTAGCATTTCTACCAATAAAGAATGATGGTGAAATAAAGTTTACCGATTTAACAGAATTATTTAAACTTATAAGGAAATATTTATGAGAACATTTAAAGAACCAAATTTGAGCAACGATTGGAAGTGTCCAATTTGCGACACTAATGACGTAAAAGAAGTTGTGTTGATTGGCGTAATAGGAACACAAAAGGGAGGCTGTATGGAAGCCGAACAGGTACATTTAGGGTGCATCGATTTAAGACTAGATAAAACACTAAGTTTAATATACCAAAACCTATGAAAGCAACATTCAAATCAAAAGACCCACAAGAGATCAAACGGCTATCCAAAGCAGATGATATGGCAGCCTTTATCTGGGAATTGGTACATAACGGATGGCGTGAGTTTAAGCACACCGATTATGACTATCCGAAAGCGTGGGATAAGATCAACAGTTTATTACGTGAACATAATATAGATATTGACGATTTAATAGATTAATCATGTCAAACCATAGCAAACGTAAAATATCAAAAGTATGTAGTGAAGAAGCATACGACTGGTTGCAGAAATGGATAATAGATCAGAATCCTAATTACCCATATCCCGACACACCGATGACTCATTTTGATAGGGATACGACACACCGTGAGTATTTAAGCAAATGGATTGAATCGGTAATTGTAAAAATATTAAGAGCAAAAGGCGCAGACCCACAAAAAGCACCGGATAAAGGTCAGTCGATAGACAAGAGTAAAGTAGTGACTGATGTATTAGGAATGAAGCGAGTAATTGGCAGCCGTGTATTTGTAAAACAGAAAGGAGTGCGCCCGGGAAGGGCTGATGTGACGTGTTTTTTTAATGGGAAGCAATACAATATGGAGATAAAAGTAGGTAATGATAGAATGAGTGAACTACAATTAATAGAACAAAAACGTGCTATATCAAATGGCGAACAATACATTATAATAAAAACAATTGATGAATTTATAAAACTATTATGAAATATTCAAAAGAAGTACAAGAATTTATTAAGGTACGATTAGAACAGACGCCTAACAATACACAAATTGCGAGGGATGTTATTAATAAATTTGGAATACAAAAGACGGTTAATGCTGTCAGAAAATTTACTGAAACATATAGAGATAACTTAAAATTAGAAGCTAAGAAGATACCTATAAAAAGACTATTCTTCGACATAGAAACAGGCTATCATATAACTAGGTTGTTTAGGATAGGAAAAGTAGGATGGGTATCACCTCACCAGATAATAACCCATAAACAGATACTTGTTATAAGTTATAAATGGCAGTATGAAAATAAGGTACACAGATTAGATTTTAGAAATGGAGAAAAGAAAATGCTTAAAAGGTTTGTTAAGATTATGGGAGAAGCCGATGAGTGTGTGGGACATAATGGAGATAACTTCGATATAAAAGAAATAAGAACAAGGTGTATTTTTTATGGAGTTCTGATGTTTCCTAATTACAGAAGTCTGGACACGTTGAAAAAGTCACGCCACTATTTTAACTTTGCATCTAATAAGTTAGACTATATTACGGAATATTTAAGTGTAAGTAGGAAAAAGAAAGTTGATTTTGATTTATGGGTAAGGGTTGTTGAACAGAATGATATGGACGCATTGGATGAGATGGGCGCTTATTGTGATGCTGATGTTATTGCATTAGAAGATACATTTTTTGTTTTAAGTCCGTTCATAAATCATAATAATAACTTTGCTGTGTTGACGGGAGGTGATAAATGGGATTGTCCTGAGTGCGCTTCTGAAGATGTCAATATGTTTCGAAGTTATTCAACACCGATGGGAATTATTCGCAGAGAGATGAAGTGTGATAACTGTAAAAAGCAGTATAGAATAAGCAACAAAACGTATATGGCAATGTTGGAATATATCGTTAATAAAAAATAGTGTTAAAAACTTTTTGTTAAATATATTAGAAAATTTTATAATTTTACATATATGAATCGCATTATAGTAATATTGCTACTAATAAGAAAACTATTGTATGCCAATAACTACATTCTTATAGGAATGAACAGAAATGACATACCGAATTTTTATAGCGGAAAGAGTGTAGGCATAGACATGTTTATAATTAATAAAAAGAAAACAGAGAAAGACAATATAAATGATTTAATAGCAGAAGCAAAGAAACTAACTAACAAATAAGCAAAATGGGAGCACACAAAGGAACAAGAAATAATCCATCGGGGAGGCCAAAGGGGTCAAGAAACGGACGATCACTTCAATGGGATGAATTAAGGGATGCTATAATAGGCGTTCAAGCGGTTAAGTTTAACAGAATATTAAACGAATTGGAGGGAAAGAAATTTATAGACGCATATACATCTGTATTAGGATACTTCAAGCCGAGGTTACAATCAACATCGATTGACGCTAATATTAAAGCAAAACCTATTCAATATATTAATATAAGTAAACAGTTTCCGGAAGAAGAATGATCTACCGTACCTCAACATACTATAAAATAAAACGAATGACTAAAAAAATAAAGGTCATTCAAGGAGGGCAGGGTGCCGGAAAGAACGTATCTATTGCACAGATACTAATGGAAGAAGCAAATTCAAAGAAAGTTGTTATAACGGTAATGACCGATACATATAATAACTTAAAAGACGGTGCAATTAAGGACTTTAAAGATCAATTTGATGCAACAGAACTAGACTGGAATAAATCATACAATAAATCAAGTCACGATTTAAAACATGGTCAGTCAGAAATCCAATTTCGTTATATATCAGACATTAAAAAGCAGGCAGGTAAATCAAAACGCAGGGATATATTATACATAAATGAGGCCAATAAGATAGGATGGGAAATTGCTAGTACGTATATTGGACGTACACATGGGGATATTTATATAGATTACAACCCCGACTATGAATTTTGGGCACATACTGAAGTGCCGGAGTTAAGAGATAAGAAAGGAAATTCGATAAGCGAACAGATAATAGTAACGTATTTAGACAATGAGATGTGTCCAGATAGCGAAGTTTCTTTTATTGAATCAAGACGGAATAATATAGAATGGTTTAGAGTATATGGATTAGGACAAACCGGTTATTATTCAGAGCGCAGAATTTATAAGTACAATTTCATAGATGAAATCCCATCAGATGCACGTCGAATCGAATCAGGTATGGACTTCGGTGTATCTCCAGACCCTACAATATTGATTGACGTATGGAAAAAAGATAGTAAGTTATTTATAAATGAGGTATTCTGTGAGAATAATCTTATGCCTGAGAAGATACAGGGAGCTGAGCGCATGGCAATAGTAGATAAAATGGAAGAAGTAGGATTTATGCGTGGTCATCAGATAATAGCTGATTCAGCAGGGGCAACCGAAATAAGAGATTTACGCAAACATCAATACAACGTGCGAGGGGTTAAGAAAGTATCTGGATCTATAATAATGGGGATTAACAAGCTCAGAGGATATGATATTAATATAACACGACAATCTACAAATCTAAAGCAGGGATTTGAGAAGTGGTTTTGGAAAGTCGACAAGAACGGAAAGATAGTACCTGAACCAGACGGGCATGAGCCTGACGGATTAGCAGCGTTACGGTATGTGATAATGGAACATGATAAAAAGAGAACTAAAGTTTATTGATATGAAACTACTATGGACTGGAAGCGATGTATTATTCGCAACGAAATTCTTAAAGCACAGTAAAAAATCTAAATGGATATACATGGCAGGGATGCACGTATTCGCTAGATTAGCAGACTTGTTTGTGCAGGAACACTATATTGTATCTGAACATCTAAGACCAGAGTTAGCACCATTGAAACTTAAAAAGAAGATAACGGTACTAATAGACCCACCTAAATACACCGAGAAATTCAAGAAGAAACCACATGAAGGATTCAATGTATTGTATTATCGTGCAATCGGAAGCAATCAAAGATTCAAAGACTGGGTATATGGATATGATATTTATATGAGCTTAAAAGAGCTAATGCCTGAGCTGAATTATATTGAAACAACCGGTATGCAAGATATGACAAAGATATATCCTATTGTTGACTTTTATGTACGACCAAACAGACACGATGGTGCACCTCGTATGATAATGGAATGTGAAACAAACGATATCCCTTATTATTGGTCAAAAGAGAATCCGGATTTAAACCAAATATATGATACATTACAGAAAGCACAAGCTAAGATTAGATAGGGGTCGAATGTGGTATGCTATTGTAGCTCCCATTATTACAGCTATACTTGTTACTATCTTTACATCTGAAATGACAATGATATGGAAAGTAATATCAGGTATAATTACTTTTGTGCTGATTTATATAGCTGGAATAATTGATGAAAAGTTAAAGCTATTGAATAGAGAGCAGAACGAATACGCTAGAAGGAATCCATATCTGGAAATGATGGATAGTAAATTGGATGAGATTAATAAAAAGCTAGATGAAAGTATCAGTAATAACAACAACGTATAATCACCCTCCGGAAATGTTGCAACGTGCAATGGATAGCGTTACGATGCAGAAGGGTGTCGATTTTGAACATATCGTAATTGACGATACGATCACTAATAACGGTATGATGGAAACCTATCGAACAGCATTAAATCGCTGTAAAGGTGAATATATTGCGTTTTGTGATGGCGATGACTACTGGATAAATTCATATAAGTTATATGAGCAGGTTAGATTTATGGACAAGCATAAAGATATTAGTTTATGTACTACCAAAGTAATTACAAAGACCAATAAGAAAAGGACTTTGATGGGCGTATCTACCAGCTTTATAAATCGTAATATGTCCTTTGATAATCTACTGAAAGGAAATGCTTTTATTTATGCACCCTCTTATTTGATCAGGAAAAGTGACTTCGACAAATACATAGACTTTAATAAGTTTATGAAGTTCAACGTATGGGATTACCCGATAGTTTTAGAGCTAATCAAACACACCCGTTTTCATTGCCTTGGTTTTTATTCAGCAGTCTTTACAAAGAATACAGAGAGCGTAACACAAACTAGAAGTAGGAAAAGGCGATTGAAATACGTGATAGGTAACCATAAGATCAAATGGTATTATATTCTGAAGTATGGGTGCGAACCAAAAACTTTAGTATATTTGTCGTATAAATTCATAAGAGATATTTATTCAGTAATATTTAAAAGATGGACATAAGAAAACCAGGTTATCAATCAAAAGAAGATTTGTTTCAAGTCAATGAAAAAAGAGTAAAGCGATACATGAAACGGGTTGCAAAGTTTATCAATCTAAAACCAGGAGCGTTATGTATTGATGTTGGTGAGGCCAACCCGAGAATGGAATGTCTGAAAAAGATGTTTCCTGATATTACGGTTCATCAATGGGATGTCGATGATTTAAACTTTGACAAGTTACCTGCCACAAAAAAGTACGATGCTATATTTGCTCTTGACGTATTAGAACATATACAAAACTGTTTATGGACTGTTAAGCAAATGAAGAAAGCACTAAAAGATGATGGTAGAATGTACGTTAACGTTCCTGAAAATGCTTTCTGGTTGTGGGGCGTAGAACATTATTTTGAATTTCCGAAAGGACATTTTGAGAAATGGATATTAACACCGCTTGACTTGGAAATAGTAAGGGAAAAAAAGATTAATTTTGTAGCTAATTGGACAATATTCTTTATTGGATTTCGCCCGTTATACAGAGCAATAAGAGATAAGGGCGGATGGCATAGACTAGCACGTAGCATATTTTGTTGGAATTTTAGAATTTATGAAATAAAGAAGAAATGAAATACGAAAGAATAAAACTATTAATATACAGACTAGCAAACGGCTTCTCATTGTTGCCATTTCAATTTACTATCAATATATCAAATATCTGTAATCGTAAATGTAGGTTTTGTCCCAATTGGGCTAGAGAACTAGAAGATAGTTATTATCTAAGATGGTTTAAGAGTCAACCAGATTTAATGAGCTATGATAAATTTGCGAATATGTTAAAACGAATGGGATTCCTTAGATACTTTATAAGGTCAATATCAGTAACAGGGCGTGGAGATCCTACATTGCACCCTGATCTGTTAAAGTTCTGTCAGATAATAAACCACTACAAAATTAGTTTCACTATCACGTCGAACGGTGATAAAATGACACCAGAGTTTTTTCACGAACTATCTAAACTGAAATATATAAGCTATGTCAGGGTATCATTATTCGATATTGACAAAGCTAAATACTGGCTCGATCTTCAGGAAAAGAACAATGTTAAGATTGACTTCATGAACGAAACCGGAGTTAAATTAGACGGTTATGAAGATGGATACATAGCAACCAATAATCCCGGTACTGCAAAATATAGTACAATGCCTTTAAACTTTGTTAAGGAAAAGTATTGCCGTGCGCCATTTTCTTTTAACACGCTCAACACAGATGGCACGCTTGTGACCTGTATTACATTCTTTGAAGTTGGCAACGTATTTGAAGAACCATTTTGGAAGATTTGGAACGGTAAAAGGATGCGCAAAATAAGAAAGCAAGCGTTAAGAATGGCTATCCCTGTACATTTAGCGGACTGTTTGAACTGTGGTTACTTTACTAAGCTAGAGAAATACAAGGTGTTGAATCATTATAAGAAACATTAATGAAAATCTTAAAATGCCCATATTGTAACGGTGCTCTATATAAGTATAAAACAATAGATAATTCTTACTACTGTAAAATATGTAAAAAGATAATCAATGATTTTAATAAACAATAATACGGATGAAAGTTGGATATGTACTCAGTCGTTTGCTGCCTATAAAATAGGAGTCAATCAGGTTACTATCTGGCGTTGGAAAACAGCAGGTAAGATAAAAGAAGTGTACAATCATTGGACGCTGTATATGTGTCCGCATCAGTTAAAGCAGTCTAAAGGGTTTGCAATATATCCGGATAATATTAAAAAAATGATATGATAAACAACAAAAAACTATATATGATTAAATGGGTTGATTCTTATACATTAGGAGAACATTGGCAACATATAGAAGATTTAGAAAAACCAATTAATCTAGTATGTATATCAGTCGGGTGGATTGAAAAGGAAACAAAAAACAATATTGTAATCATACCTCATATTTCTGATATTAATAGCAAAGGTAAAGGGATGGGATGTGGAATAATGACTATCCCTAAAGTATCAATATTGGAACGAATAAAAGTTAACACTAAGAAGTTATGAAACTAGAGGATAAAATAATGAAAGCATTCGATGACGGTATAAATGATCAGAAGTATTTGTATCAAGTCAAAAGAGATGTATCGGATATATTTAAGCTACATAAATATAAAAAGATTGAGAAAAAAGAACTAGTTAAATATACAACACCCGCTGCATGGAAACACTTCATCTATGATGGTTGCGGTGAAGCTATCAGGTGTGAACATACAGAATTAAAGAAAATACATAGACACGAATTTAACAATAAAGGATTCGTCACAAAAACCATAACCGGATATCAATGCAAAGAGTGTAATCATATACTTTATACACAATAAACTTTACAAAACAACCCTACCTTATTTATAATCATTATAAATAGCCTAATTTTTTGTATCTTTGTAGATTATCGTAAGCAAAGGTATGGCAAAGACATTTGACGAAATCGTTAGTATTATCAAATTAGGCAGGCCTGATTGGGTAAACAAAGCAGAAAAAGAACACGTAAGATTAGAAGTTCATATCAACGGTAAACATACCGCAGGCTATCTCACTCAGATAGATAGCATTGAAAACCGTCAACAGCTACAACTAAGAAAAGATTTTCTAACAACAAACAGACACGTATTTGTTAATCTGTCACGTCCTATTGATAAAGTGTTTAGTGCTAAAGGAGGTGGTAATATCTATAATCTCAACACCGAAGCCAAAGAAAAACAGCTAAAGAAAACACTCAGCAATATAAGACACGGCAAAAATATAAAGACGTGGATTAAGGATATACAAGCAAATAAATACTACACAGATCCGTCCGGATTAGTGTTCTTCGAGTGGGATAAAAACCGTACATATCCTACAATTAAGTCCATCAAATCAATAATGAACTATGAAACCGATGGACGTACGCCTGAGTGGGTATTGTTTAACCCGTATAGAATCGAGAACGATGAAGCTGAATATTATCGGTTTGTTGACAACGAATACGATTATACTATCAAGAAAATAGGTGAAAGATATACAGAGATCAAAGACGAGAAGTTTAAAAACCCGTTCGGTCAATGTCCTGCCATAGTCAACTCCAATATAATCAATTCAGATTTAACACATACAGAAAGCCCGTTTGAAATAATAATAAGTCTGGCAGATCATTATCTAAGAACGGGAACTATAAAGAACCTGAATGAATTCTTGCATGGGTATCCTATCTTTTGGCGTTATCTATCCGACTGTCCTGTATGTAGTGGTTCGGGTTACGTAGAAGGAAAAGAATGTAAGGCGTGTGGTGGTAAAGGTATTAATCTTAAAAAGGATATTACTGATATAATCAATCTAGCAATACCAGACAGCGAAGGGTCTAAATTAGCTCCTGATATTGCTGGTTATGTAACACCCGATGTTGTATCATGGCAGGAGATGCGTGTCGAAATGGATTGGTTGGCCGGTTTGATGGAACTCACGTTATGGGGTTCAAAAATGGCTAAAGATGCTAACAACGAAACAGCAACAGCAGCGTTCCTAAACGTACAACCAGTAAACGATCAGCTGAATAACTTTGCCGATGCTTATCAGGATATGGAGAAGAAGATGACCGACTTAGTTGGCACGTTCTTATTCACTAAATACGATGGTTCATCTATCAATTACGGTCGTAGATTCCTGGTCGAACCACCTGATGTTATCTGGAAAAAGTACGAAACAGCAAAACAAAGCGGTAGTCCTAAAGTATCGTTGAATTATCTGTTAGAACAATTCTATCAATCTGAATATGCTAACGATATTGAGAATCTAACAATAGCGATCAAGGGTATCAAATTAGAGCCATTCGTACATAAAACGGATGAAGAAATAAGCAAATTACCGATAAGAAAAGAAGATACGATAGCGAAGTATTATTTTTCTGAGTGGTTTAAAACGATAAAAGAATTTGAACTGCTTACAAAACCAATAGAAGTATTACAAAAAGAATTTGAAACATATTTAAGTTTAATTAAAATAGAAGAAAATGAAATACCTAGAGTTCAAAGTGAAATACCACAACGGGGAGATAGTGAGCAAAGTACCGACTGAACGCAAATCGGTGGCGATTAAAGAACTAACTGCTAGAACAAATAATTTATACACTAAACAAACAGGGCTGTTATACGAGCTTGAAGAAGTTGAAAAGCCAAAGGCAGTCCCCAAAAAAAAGTAAAATGATACAGAATGAATTAAAATCATTCCTGACAGATACGTTAGGAATAAACACAGAAGCCTTACTAAAGGCGATGACCTCAGATGAAGAGGTTAAGGTTGAATTTAAGTCCGGGACATTATTGGACGATGTAGCCCTCAACGGGTTAAAAGAAACTGTAAAAAAGAGCGGATATGAAGATGGCAAAGTTTCAGGTGTTGAAATGGAAGCAAAAAGAGTAAAAGAAAAGTTCGGTATTGATATTGAAGGTAAAGACTTTGATAAGATATTCGAAACTTATGCAAAACAAACACTTGCAAATGCTAAAATTGAGCCTGATAAGAAAGTTAAAGAACAAGCCGCATCCATCGAAGCATTACAGGGCAAATACACAAACGATCTCGGACTTAAAGATAAAGAGATCGCAAGCCTACAATCAGAAATAGGTAATTATAAAATCAATGGCGAATTATCAAGGCATTTACCAGATGGATTAACCGGAATCAAACCTAATCAATTTGCTACGTTGGCAAAGACTGAATATGGATTTGATTATGAAGATGGTAATTTTGTTGCAAAGCGTGGTGACTCAATATTAAAAGACAATATAGAGAAACCACTACCAGTTAAAGACGTACTGACCACTTTTGCAATTCAGAATGGTTGGATTGCTAGTAATGGCAGAGGTGACGGTGATAACAATGGTTCACAAAGCGGATTCAAGACAATCGAGGACGTTTATAAGCACATGGAACAAAACAAAATTAATCCTTTAAGTGGTGATGCTGATAAGTTAATAGCTGACTTTCAAAATTCTAACAAATAAACATTTAAAAAATGGCAAATTACACAGATTCCGTTCAAGCGGCTGCCAATTATAAGCTAAAAGAGATGATGTTACGACCTGAATTTAAGGTTAAACCATCCGCAGCATTAGGTATCTTCTTGAAAAACACAGATTTTTTGGTGTCTGCATCGGAACGAGAAGCCCAATGGAATCAAAAACCATCGGATTCAACAACCGTTACAGTAAAGACGCTCAACAAGCAATCGACAACAGACGCATCTGCAAGAGCAGCCGCGCACACAGGATCAATAAATGATTCCAGTACAGCAAACGCGAGCTATACAATCTACGCTCAGAAGTTTAAATATTCGATCAAAGAAGCAGACAAAGATATATTTTCACTAGGTGAACATATTGCTGCTCAATACAGAAGTGCATTTATCGACTGGCACGAAAGAGTAGAAACCGCTTTAGTTAGTTCATTAGATACTAACAAATCACAGGCAGTTGTATCACTTACACCAGCATCAGGAATATGGGATGCTTCTAATTACTTATTCGGAGTTGCAGCAGCAAATGAAGATTATTATTTCCAACATATTCAAATGTTTATGAAGGAACAGTATTATTCAGGACAATTTGACGTCCTTAATAGTGTTGGCGCTGCTATCAAAATGGCTCAGATAACTAATCAAGGAGCTGGAAACTCATCTAACTTGCAATGGCAGGATATGGGATTAACACCTCATACTTCAACAGGCATCACATTAGATTCCGGTTATCAGTATCAATCATTTATGATACCTCAAGGAACTATCGGCATATTGCCCTGGATTCCTAGACTAAACCGTGATGGTTTTGGTAACATCTTCCAATCAGGTGGTATGTATAGCACAATGCCAGACCCATTAGGTTCAGGACTTACATTTGCTGTTCACCAATACGCAACAGCGGCTGATAACGCGACACCAGCAGAAACACAGGATATTGACATTCAGGTTGAAATCTCATGTGACCTTGCACCATTCTACGCACCAGAAACTACATCAAACGCTAATCCAGTATTCTTATGCGGATTGTTAACCTAAGAGATATGAAAAAGTTATTACTACTTATTGCAGTTTTGATTGCCGGGATGGCAGCATCTGCACAGACTTTTAATAAGGCAACTGTATGGACGGTTGACACTCTTACAAACACAGAAACCGCATATTTGACACTACCGATAGTAACTAGGTCGGTAGAAAGTATATCAGGTTTGGTATTAGCTGAAACCGTAACGGGGACGGCAGCGGGAACGATTCTTTTACAAGGTTCATTGGATGGTACTACTTATGTAACATTGACAGATGTAACCGGATATATAAGCATAGCTGTTAATGATACGACAACCATCGTTGATAATGCTACTTTCGGATGGAATGTTTACAAACCAGCTTTCTTATATTATAGAATGGCATTGGTTCAAACAGGTACAAGTACAACTGAATACACCGGACATTATCTGATAAAAAAATGATAAGAGTTTCTGAAATAGATAGCCTTTTAGGATTGGTTGGGTTTAGACAATCTACATTGTCAGGATATACAACATTGATGGATGCAGGCAACATAGCCTCTTCATCAGGGCTGTATGTTAACGATGTATCAGGTCTGATAACAACTAAGAATATCAAAAATAGTCAAGAAGATACGGCTATAAGTGATGCAAATTTTAACACATTTATAGACAACAGACAAAAGAGTTCATTTATAACTTTATGTAAGTCTGTATTTTCTGACAATGATTTGATAGAGAATAAAAGTTTATTTGTTAAAGAAGCAGACTTTCAACATTTACTAACCAATGCAACTGATTTTGTAGGTTACGAAATAGATGTAGCAAAAGCAAAGGACATAAACGTAGTTCTTAATAAGATTATGTTGACGTTCAATGCGATTGAAGAAGTTACTGTTTACTTGTTTCATTCAGAAAATGACGCTTTAAATCAAAGCGAAGCAATTACAACGGTAGCAGATTCGACTAAGCATACATTTGTTAATTGGGATTTACCTGCGGCTAATGGTGTAACAGGTGGTAAATGGTATGTAGGTTATTTAAGATCAGGATTGACAGCACAAGCATACGATAGAGATTATCAGGATGCTAATCATCAAACCACTTTCAGTTGTTTAGGTATCAAACCAATTCAGGTGAGTGGGTGGGATGCTAATACTTTATTTGATGTCAACGATGTTGACTATGTGTCAGAAACATGGGGAATGAACTTTGATTTTTCTAGTTTTCGTGATTACACTTCGGTCGTAGTTGAAAACAGAGATAGGTTTGCTAGGGGGTTGCAGTTGCAGATAGCAGCTGACCTCCTTAACCTATTTGCTACAACAACACGATCAAACAGAGATGAACGTATTATCAAAACCGAAGCTTTGTATGATTTGAACGGCAACCGTAGTAATCCTGAGATTCCTACTTCGGTAGGGGTTCTGAATCAATTGGCAGATGAAGTTAAGAATCTAAAAAGGATGTTTGGACAACCTGTAATTCAATACAGCACAATGCGATGAGTATAGGGATAGACTATAAAATAGACATATTAAAGACGGCCTTCAATGCTGATTTATTTACAGATATTGTAGGCAATACTTATACTGCTCATGGGCGTGCTTATGTAAATGAGCGTAATGGTCAAAAGATACCGGAACTTCAGACAGCATCGACAACCGAATACAGGGATATATCAATAGATACTGGTATTCACGGTTTATCATTTATGGTTGTTGGAGATACGATAGATCCATTATCTCAGTTAGATTTTGTCGCTTCGGTAGATGTTTATTTTGCTGTAAATCTTGATATTTTGTATCCTGCTGTTACGGAACGGGCTACGGAATACCTACATCGTGACGTTGGTCAATCGTTAAATGATTCTGAATTTGAAATTACAAAAATAGTAACTGGACGTGAAGCATTTAAAGACTTTGATTTAATAAAAGAGGGTGATAATTTAGAGCCTTTTTACTTAGTAAAGTTTGAAACAACCGTAGAATATCAGTTAAAAGAAAGTACAAAATGTTAAAAAAATATAAAATAATATGAGTGGAACATGCGGAACGGTAGTAGCTTTTGCGGGTCGATCAGACTTTAATTCGCTATTGCCAGAAATTATAGGAGTTTCATTAATAAAAGATGGCAACACGTTTACAGACGCTACATTTATTACTGAATCAACTTGGAAAACGCTAATATCGGCTTCGGCTGGAATGTTAGCCCTGCCCTTGTCATTAAAGCGAGGGTTTGAAAATACTACTCCTGAAGTTACATTTGAAACTAGCAACTTGGGGTTTAGTGAGCAGACAACACAACCGATACCATCAATCAAGGGGTATTTAGATGGGTCGTATTGTGATTATAAAACATATATGGAATTGAACGGGCAATCGTTCAGCGTAGTATTACACCTAAAAGACGGTTCACAGTTTGCAACCAGAGATACGTCTTTAGTAGTAAAAGGATTCAAAGCAACGGTACATACTTATTTTGGTGTATCACAAGCAGAAAACCGGATGCAAAGCTATCCATTATGGATAAACTTTGAAAGCTATGATGAATTCATGGACGGTTATCTTGATAATCCTACATATACGTTTAGAGATTTACTTGATTACGTACCTATTGCATTAAATATAAAAATAGTAACAGCTTATACAGCAGGGGTGGTAGTTGTTAAAGTAACTAATCGAGCAACTGGGGCAGGTTTTGAAGGACTTATCTTGACAGATTGGATTGAGCTGGCTGCCAATACAGATGATACACAAATAACAGCAATGACCGATGATCTGAGTGGCCAGTATTCGTTGACAATAAAATCGGATGCCGGTGGAACTCCAGACAATCTAACAACGGGTCAATATTTAGAATTTCAAGCGCAAGAAATAACGGGTGGATATATTACATATGCCACTCATAAAATAAGGGTAACAGCATAGATATGAGCACATGTGGAAACGTAGTAGCCTTTGCAGGACGTTCTGATTTTAATTCGTTAATGTCAGAAGTAATTGGAGTATCATTAATCAAAAAGGGTTCAACCTTTACTGATGCAACTTTTATTCAGTCAGCAAACTGGCACACAAAAATAGCCGACTTATCAGCCGGTATGGTAGCACTTCCTCTTTCGATTAAACGAGGATTTGAGAACACAACACCTGAGGTGACGTTTGAAACAGCGACATCAACAGGTTTTACAGAGCAAACAACACAACCAGTTCCGAGTCTGAAAGGATACGTGGACGGTTCGTATTGTGATTACAAGCAGTTATTAGCTTTGAATGGTCATTCATTCAACGTGGTATTACATTTAAAAGATGGTAGTTTATTTGCAACACGTGATGACGCTTTAGTAGTAAAGGGATTCCGTGCAACGATCAATACTTATTTTGGATTACCATTAGCTGAGAATCGTATGCAATCGTATCCTATTTGGATAAACTTTGAATATATGGATGAATTCAATAACGGTTATGTAGATAACCCAGATTGGACATTCCGTGCATTGTTAGACTTTATGCCAGTAGGATTGAGTATGAAAGTTACAACAAGACTAACCACAACAGCAGTTGTTAAAGTAACCAATCGGGCAACCGGAGCAGGATATGAAGGGCTGGTAGTAGGTGATTTTGCTGAACTTGCAAGTAATACAGATAACGTGACTGTTTCTGTTTGTGTGGATGACGGCTCGGGACAATATACTTTGACAGTTGTCGAAGATACAGCAGGAAGTCCTACGGCATTGGATTCAGGCGAATGGGTAGATATACAAGCAACTAACGATGATGCAACATATATTACCTATGTAACAAATGTACTAAGATTAAGTGTAGCATAATATGAAAAAAGTTATAACATACAATCAGAAATTAGGGAAATTAACTTTAACGGCTTTTAAGAAGTTCTTTAAAGAATTTGCGCCTAAAGAGGAAACGAGAACAGCGGAGGAAGTACATAAACTCTTGCAAAAATGATTGGCGGCAACGTCAGTAAACTAAGAAAGCGTAGTAATGCCTTTGTTCAAAACTTAAATAATCATATAGCCGATGTAGTGGAATCTAGTAAGGATTTGATAAAACTTAACCAGAAACAACTAAAGGAAAGCAAAAAGGTAAACGGACAAAGCATTACACCGCTTTATTCTCCAGCGTATGCAAAGCGCAAAGGGTATAAAAAACCAGATGGATATTTGACAGGCGAGATGTATCGTGAAATGGATATTATTGCTAACGAAACTAACAACTCCTGGTTTATTACTTCCTTTGCTGATCATACCAAATACTTTGTAGAACGATACGGTGACGTGTTCGGAATCGGCAAAGCAAATCAACCATCAGCATTTAAGATTACAGTACCTAAATTAAGAAATTTATATCAAAAGTTAGTGTTAAATTAATGATACACACCCTACATACAATGTCAGTCAGACAATACGGGCAAATGGACGAAACCGAAAACGAGAATCTACTTCGCCGTTGGTTCAATCCTTTTCCTTTGCGTTGGTTTAATACCGATGACTTCTATGCTGATTTACGGGGTGCATTGGGTGATGGTAGTATGAATGATGTTGAGAATGAATATTACCGTTTAATATCGTATAATAAAATATTGATGTTAGATCGTATGCTTCGAATGATGTCTTTATTAATGGTAAATAATAACGACCGTAATTTGTTTGCTTTGTTATTCAAACGTCAAACGAAACCATATACAGGCAATCTAAGCATCTATCAAGAAAAGGTAAAAGCGATAACCGGTATTGATGTAGAAGACGGTAACGATTTAAAGAAACTACAAAAAGAAGTACAAAGGTTATTGGATAAATACAATGAGAATTTTCAAGCGCCAAAACCACAAGCAAAGATAGATTTTACCGAGATAGCATTAGGAGTATTTTCTATTATGGAAATGTCCTATGTTCCGGATATGAAATTATCTGAGTTTGCGAGATTAAAAAAGTTAGCAATTAAAAAAACACAGCCCAAAGATGGCAAACACGAATGATATAATACCAAAACAAGCGATTGACGGTATAGTAAAAACCGATAAGGCAATTACTAAGTTGGATCAATCTACTTTGGAGTTCATTACTACCATTGAACGGTTAGGTGTTGAGCTTAAAAAAGGCGGTGTAGATTTTAAGGCTTTGAATGTTGCTCAGAAGCAAAATGCAACTCAGACGCAGAAACTGACAGCTATTGAAAAAGAGCAGTTGGCCGCTGAGAAAGCATTAGAAAAACAGCGTCAGCGTGGATTGGCTCAAATGTCAAAACTTGAAGCTAAAGAACGTGCATTACAAGCAGCTATACAAAAAGAAGTCAAATCAGAGCAAGACTTGATAGCGAAAACCAACGCTTTAGTTGCCGTTAGAAGAAGACTAGATGTATCAACTACAAAAGGTGCTGCCGAACATAAACGATTAACTGCCGAAATTAATAAAAACACTATTGCTTTAAAACAACAAGACAAAGCGATTGGTAGAAGTCAAAGAAATGTAGGTAACTATGGTAGTGCTTTAAAAGGATTGGGTACTCAACTTATGGGTGCTTTAGGTATTACTGCCGGTGTTTATATGGCTGTTTCTGCTTTCAAATCTATGTTTAATACATTAACGCAGTTTGGTAAAGCACAAGCAACAACAGCTGCTACATTAGGGAAGACACGTGATGAAATATCAAAATTAACAAAAGATTCGATAGCATTTGGGAAAACTACTAAATTTACTGCAACAGAAGTTAGTGGACTTCAGAACGAATTAGCCAAACTAGGCTTTTCGATGGGTGAAATTAGTCTTATGACTGACGGTGTTTTGAAATTAGCTGAAGCAACTGGTGCTGAATTAGGAGATGCTGCAAAAGTAACCGGTATAGCATTAAAATCATTTGGATTATCTGCTGCAAGTGCCACAGATGTTGCAGCTACAATGGCTATTGCTACAACTAAATCTGCTTTATCATTTGGGGATTATGAAACTGCATTAAGCACGGTTGGCCCGGTTGCTAATGCTTTCGGATTCTCATTAGCTGATACCGTCGCCCTGATGGGTAAATTGAAAGATGCTGGATTTGATTCATCAAAAGCAAGTACAGCATTAAGGAATATTATGTTAACATTAGCAGATTCAAACGGTGCTCTTGCTAAAAAACTTGGTGGGTCTGTTAATAGTATTGAGGAATTAATTCCTGCTTTATCTAAATTAAAAAAGGACGGAGTTTCGCTTAATGAAACTTTACAATTAACTGACAAAAGAAGCGTTGCTGCTTTCAATACATTATTATCTGGTGCTGATGATGTATTAGTATTAAGAGATTCAATAGTAGGTGCTAATGATGCTCTTGATGATATGGTAAAAACCAAAACAGATAATACCGTTGATGCGATGGCTCGTATGGGGTCAGCTTGGGATGGTGTTGTTTTATCATTTAGAGAAAGTGAGGGATTCTTTACAGACTTCTTTAATGGGTTATCTGAAAAAATGAATGCTTTAACAGATAATTACGCTGGATTTTGGGAAAAGGTGTCTGCTTTTGTTGGAGGTCAAACGGGTACTTTTGCCAATGCAATGATAGAAGGCAGAAAAAAGACTTTTGATAGTATAAGAAAAATGGATATTATTGACCTTAATAACTTCATTCAAGATAATCTAACAAAAGCAGAAGCCGGAGATAAATTTATGCAGGATGCAATAGCGACTGCTCAAGAACGTATAAAAGCTATACGGGAAGCAGACGATCTAGCATTTAAAAGAAATCAACAAGCAATAAAAGACGCTAAAGCTGCTACAAAAAAAGATAACGATGACGCTGTAAAGCTTGCAAAAGAAACTGCTGCAAAGAAATTAGCTGCAAGAGTCAAAGGTATAATGGACGAAGAAAAGTTAGAAGAAGACATGGCCGCCTTTGAAGAATCCTTGATGGATGAACTGTTCGTATATGCAGACGAACAAGATAAAAAAGACTTTGAAAGGATAAAAGCAAAACTACAAGCGGAACGTGATCTTAAATTAGAAGCAATAAAAAAAGAAGACGAAGACAAAGATAAACAACGTGACGATGATATAGCCAGAGCACAACAATTAGCAGATGCAAAAAGAGAATTAATATTAGGAACTATTGAAGCTGGATTTTCGATATATCAAAGTACACTGGATAGAGAATCACAAGCATTGGAAGAACAACGTGCTACGGAATTAGAAAAGGTAGGAGAAAATAAAGAAGCACAAGCTCAGATCAATGCAAAATTCGACAAACAAGCAGCCGATATAAGAACTAAGAAAGCAAAAGCAGACAAAGCAGCCGCAATGATAACGGTTGCTATTAATGCAGCATTGGCAATCGTATCGGCATATTCAACACCACCTGCTCCGGTAGGGTTTGCATTAGGTGCTATTATGGCAGGACTTGCAGCCGTTCAAATAGCTGCAATCGCAGCTCAACCAATACCGAAGTTCTTCAAAGGTACAGAAAACGCCCCAGACGGATTAATATCAGTAGGTGAACGTGGACGTGAGTTGATAGAAACAAAATCAGGTAAACGGTTTATGGCAAACAATCCTACAATTACAAGTGGTCTGGCAGGTGCAAAGATTTATACGAATACAGAAACAGAACGGATAATGAGGGGTTCGGGATATGATTCGATTGACCTTAGAGAAGTGGTGGAAAGTAATAGAGAGATAACAAAAGCAATCAAAAACCAAAAACAAATAACATACGATAGAGCAAACAGAACAATAACAGAACGTAAAGGTCAATATTTCAAAACGTATTTAAACGCAAAAGTAGGTAGTTGGTAAAATTATGGGAACAAAATTAGCAACCATAGCGAAAGTATATAATAAGTCGGACAAGCCGTTTAAGTTTGTATTGTCTGAACCTAGTGAGGGTACTTTGACTTTGCATCACGCTCCCGATGGTTGGCAGGATGCTGAGACTACTTATTCACGTCATAAAACTTATGGTTCTGTATTGCGTTCTTCATCAACTAACGAACTTACGTTTTACAAAGAGGGGCGCAATTTTCTAAAAAACTGTTATGAAAATTCGGGTATTGATTGTAGTGCCACGATGACGGTTTATAAATTGAATACTACGACTTGGGCGTACGAAACATATCCGGCAGCAGGTAAGTTTGATTTTTCAACATATCAAGTAAACGAAATAGGTGTTAAGATTCAAATGATGGACACCACGTTTAAAGAAAAGGTATTAAATAGAGCATCTACTGAAGTTAATTTAATAAGCAAAACAAGTATTGAAGGGTATGTTTCTCAGACTGCTTTGATTGATCAGGTTACAATGCCGAGTACGTCCATTACTGCGGTTGATACTGCTACAATTGATGGGGCTGGGGTTACTGATGCTGAATTTGTAGTGCCTATGACTGGTGTTACTACTGCATCATTTTCAGAAATGACAGTACCTACGTTAACGACATTAAACGTAACAGCGGCTGGATTTTTTCAAAATTCTTTAGATAATAGGATACTGCATTTAACAGATAATATAGTCGTTACATATACCGGAGCTGGTGAAATAGATTTTAGAATAGTACATATTAATAGTAGCGATGTTCCACAAAATACATATGGATTAGATGTTAGAACACCTGCATCAAGTCCTTACAATTTTGATATTGATTTGTATGTTACAGTAGCGACCGGAGATACATTAATCTTACAATGTGTAAACGGAGCAACTGAAGTAACAAGTTCGGGGTCAATAATAGTTAGCGAAACATACGCAGGTGCAGCCGATACAGATGTTGTAGCATTTGCATACTATGAAGCATTTTTGAGAATATGTCAGCTGATTACTGATTCACATTCGTTAGACTCTAATCACGTTGACGCTGGAACTGGGAACTGGCAACCTAATCCGTTTTATTCTACATTCTTTGGACGTACAGATTCAGCATTGCAACCTGCTACTCCTATTGGTGGATATGCAAGTGATGGTACTGGGTCGCTTGGATTTGTAACTAAAGGTATATTTTTCAGAAAACAAGAATCACTATCATATACAATTCCGGTATCATTAAAGGATTTATTCGACTCATTGAGTGCAATTTATAGACTAGGATTGTCGATTGAAACTATTGACGGCATAGAAAAAGTACGCATCGAAGCATTAAATGATTACTTTCCATCAACGGTTGTTTTGGATTTATCATCGGTATTACGTTCTGAAGATATTGAAAAGCACGTTATTCCGGATATGTTTTATAAATCATGTGAATTTGGATATAATAAGTTTGAATACAGGGAAGATCATATTGGTGGGTTATGGGAATTTAACACTAAGGGGACATGGTCAACTGTAACAAAAGCAGTTCAAAATGATTTCAAAAAGATAAGTAAATACAGAGCAGATGGTCAGGGAATAAGAGAAATATTATTAGCACCCGATCATTTAGATGATAACGGTGTTTCAGATTACGACCCTGCCGAGTCAGTAAAAGGTGACGATGATGTATTTTTAATTTCGGCAGTTCGTAATGGTGCAGTATTCGATGCACGAACAAGCGAGGGATTTACTTCAATAGGTGGTTCTGTTTATGCAGATGAATCATTCAATGTATTATATTCTCCTGGACGCATGTTTAAGGCATGGGGTGCTAACCTATATGCTGGTTTAATTCATGCGTTAAACAGCACACTAAGACATCAGGTAACGGAAAAGAATAGTACTTTGACATCACGACTGACAACCGAATCATCGGACGTTGATGAGGACGGAGATGTAGTGGTTAATGACTTAACCTCATCTCGCTGGCTAAACGAAAAATACATAGTAAAAGCACCTTTGACATTAACACAGCTAAAGGCTATTGATGCAGCACCAAACGGGTTAGTAAAATTAGGTGATGCAACGTATGATAATGACGGTGTAGAAGTAACACCTGCTAAATATGGTTGGATTTTAGAATTAAAAACAACTAACAAGGATGGAATGGCCGAAATGGAGATATTAAGGTATAACGCAAACGTAGTAACACCGAGCTAGAATGGAAGCACTAGAGATAGCAGTAAGCAAAGCGAACGCAATTAGGTTTTCACACGTGAACGGACTTATGAAGTCGTTTGATAATCAACTGTCATTCAACGAAAAGTATTTTAATAAGGTCAATAAAAAGTTTGACCAAACATTCTTCAAAGATGATGTTATTATTGTACAGTTGAAAGCAGGGTTGACAGCTACTGTTGTATTGACTAAGATAATGGATGATGATACTACTTCTGTTATTGCGGCAGATGCTACGACTACGTATGCAGCTTTTAAGATTTATGACTATGTAATAACTTTGGGTTCGGTCGAAAGGTTTTATTTTACAGCAACAAGCGAATCAAGCAGTCATACTTCGGAATGTATCAATGTAATTGATGAAGTCGAAACTACAAATAATGAATACGTCAAAATAGAATGGACTAATTTGGATGCCGTTTCAGACACATTCCAGTTTGATTATTCTACTGCTGATGCGATAGCAAATGTAAATTATATGCGAGTCAGAGGGCAAACTGACATATATAAACCGGCAGGAGAATCAACAGTATATGATAATCAAAATGAAGTATCAAAGATCAAAGGAAATTATTATCGGGATTTGGTTCTTGAAACAGAGCCGATGCCGAAACAGATAGCAGAAATATTAATTATCGCAATGCAGCACGATACGTTCCTAGTTAACGATGTTGGTTATGTAGTTCAGGAGTTAGCAGAAATAGGAGCTTTAGGGTCGTTCGTTCAAATATCGGCAACACTTCGATTGGTTACCAGTTTGGGAATGAATGCCGATGACATTGGGTTTGATTGCGATTCATCAGGGAGCAATAGCATGATAGAAAATAAGGTACAAGCGGCAGCAAGCGGAGCGCAGACATTCTCGGTCAGTTCGGGTTTTGCAATAACACAAATAATAATAAAAAAACTAACAGGAACACCCGTTGTAAAAATGGGCAATTCAGTTGGTGGTGAGCAGATAATGGTTTCAAGAACGATAACATCAACAACTCCTCCGTTGGTTATCAATATAAATTATGCACCTGATATTACAGGGGCTTGGACAATTTACGTTGATACTTCAGGTGGGACTTGTGATATTTTCGTACAAACAATACAAATAACTGCATAATGAGAAAGATACTTATAATACTAGCGGTTTTATTAACAACAATTGCTAACGCTCAGATGTCAGTTATTGGTGATACTGCTGAGATAGTAGGCGGTGGGTCGTTTGGTCAGACGTTACTGATCTCTAACAAAACAGCTTCAATATCTGACACCGTTGTAGTGGATTCGTTGGGGTGGTTGAAGAAACGGACTATAACGGGATTGGCTGGATTATCATCAATAGATGCAACAAATATTTCACAGGTTGAATTTAGAACAACCGAAGACACAATTAAAGAATCGTTTGGTCATGAGCATACGGAATATGCATTAACAACACAAGTAAGTCCATTAACAGATACTTCGTTATGGTCACAAACCGCAGATAGTATGTATATGAAAACTGCATCTGATTTAGGAATGCAGAATAGAGATATACAAAATGCTGATTCTATTCATGCGAATTGGTATGGGGGTTCTAATTTTGAGTTAGGAGAGTCAGGAAGTACAATTACAGTTGATGCTGATAGTGTGTTACTAACAACGACAGCAGATATTGAAAATAATAGTACTGCATTAGTAGATGCAAACACCATTTATGATTACATTAATGGCATAACAGCAATAACAGATAATTATGTAGTTGTTGGAACTGGAACAGCTATTGAAGGGACATCAGCTTTACAGTTCGATGGAGGAATGATGACAATAACACCGCCCGGAACAGATACGGCATTATACATCGACCAAAATAATGAAGAAATTGCAATGCTTATTGATAGTGAAGCAACAACAGATCCAGCATTATGGATACGTGGATTTGCTCCAATAGCAGCGACACAAGACGTGGCAAACGGGTATGGGTTAACAGTAGGAAGAAACGAAGCCGAAGCAGGAAGATATCCATTAGTAATATTAACAAATAGCCACGCATCGGATACAAATGCAACTATCTCATTACAAAATGCTGGTAGTGGTGCGCATATTATAACAGCTAGTGAAAATGAGGACTTAGAAATAGTACCAAATGGAACGGGAGTTATCACAGTAACAGGAACGACAAACTACGAAGATTATGTAACAGATGATGATGATATTCCTAACAAGAAATATGTTGATGATGCTATTAGTGCTGAAATACAAACAGCAAAAGTATCATTAGATGCTCTTGAAGTTGGCAATTTAGGGACGGCACAGGAATTAATCGCAGCACCCGCGGCAGGGACTTTTCTTCAGATAATCGCTGTCACGTGTTCAATAGATGGAACATCGTTAGAAGTAGGAATACAAACCTTAGATTTTTCGATAGCTGGTGGTAAGTATATTATGTATAGAATACCTAATATAGACATTGAGGGAGTTGATATAATATTACAACTTGCTGAAGATACGGTTGAAAACGCTGAAATAAAAACAGCCGCAGCATTTCAGTGTGTATTGTCAGCAACGACAAATCCTGCAAGTGGATCAGCAACAATGGATCTTTATATAACTTATAGAATAGTAACACTTTAATAAATAAAACACTATGAAAAAACTATTATTAATTGCATTTTTAGCCTTCTCAATGATAGGCTATTCACAAAGCGTTGTATTTCCAAACTCAACTCAAACGTTAACAATCTATTTAATGGATGGTGATACATCGTATGTTTTTGGAACATCAGCAGAATACTACTACGATTTTCAATTTGTTTGGGACACGTTAGATCAAACAGACGGGAGCGTAAAAGTACAAATATCAAACGATGGTACCAACTACTCAGACTATCCTAATACGGATTCATTACTGTTTAATTCAGCAAGTGGATCTTCACATATTAGAGATACATACAAAGGTCTGGCCGGTCGGTATTTGAAACTCAAAGTTGATTCAGGTACTTGTTCGGATGGTACATTGAAGATTTTTGGATATTTAAGAAATAAAGAATAATGAAAAAGCTACTACTAATATTACTGTTATTCCCACTCATAGGATTGAGCCAGAATAACACGGTGATTGAGCCGAAAGTCAACGCACAGACATTAAGTGGATATAGTTTGTCTTATTTTGTAGATACGCTAACAAACCAAAACATATATGGGACAAAAACATTTAAGGGTGCAACGCCACTATTACAGTTTATAGACACCGATGCAACCGATGGTGATGTTAGTGCCAACTTCACGTTTCAAGCAACAGCAACCGGAACGGGAGCAGAAGACATCGACTTTTCAGTATATCAACAAATTAGTGGCACGTTATCGAGAACGATATTCAGTGATGCTGACCAAGGGATTTGGTTATATCCGTTAGGTGAAGCTGGAAATCCATTATCAATAGCAACGGGTGGAGCGGTTACAATCGCTGGAGTTTATACGCTCCCAGTAGTTGACGGAACAGCTAATCAAGTAATAAAAACAGACGGAGCGGGAAATTTAAGTTGGTTTACATCAACGGCAAATCCAATAATCGGAGTTGATGCCACAAATATAAGCGCAGTACAATATTTCAGAGTAACCGATACGATTACAGAAAGTCATGGACACGAACATACGGAATATTTCCTTACAACTGGTGGCACGATTTCAGGCGACCTTACAGTTACAGGCTCAATAACGGGAGCGATAATATCACCAAAAGCATACGCTTATTTAGATAGTAATGCGGTTGCAACTTCGTTAACAGCCGACACGTGGGCTATAATAAATAACTTTACAGAGGGTGGCGAAACTGGTGGAGTAACATTTAATTCAGATACAATACATATAACTACAACGGGAACATACGAATTGAAGTTTGACCCTTCGGCTGCAAAGGCGGCTGGTGGATCTGCATATATTGAGATTGGTTT
>FLOH01000478.1_pt1 | contig 85654 bp, 83 predicted proteins | sample 756751 | NCBI WGS metagenome assembly FLOH01 (sample SAMEA4026879, study PRJEB14308) | marine metagenome | biome: coastal water; material: water | depth 74 m
CTCTGCAGCAGGCGATTCCTGCGCTCACTGAGATACAGACCGGCGTCATCCATTTTCACAATCGCCGCTACCAGGCCATAAACACCAAAGGTAAACAGCAGGGCTAAGGCCGAGACAACCAGCACCTGGGTGGTAAAACTGGCCTGAGCAACCGAGCCCAGCGTAATCACAATAATTTCTGCCGAAAGAATAAAATCGGTACGGATTGCGCCTTTGATTTTACCCTGCTCAAACGCCAGTAAATCTTCAGAGCCATTGAGCAACGCCTGCTGCAATTGCTGTTTGCCAGCTTCTGCCTCTTTGCGGTGTAAAATGCTGTGCAGCAGTTTTTCAACGCCTTCAAAACACAGATAAGCGCCGCCCAGCATCAGCAGAATCATTACCGCCCAGGGAGCAAACGCACTGATCAGCAGTGCCGCCGGAACCAGAATCAGCTTGTTCTTCAATGAGCCTTTGGTAACCGCCCACACCACCGGCAACTCACGCTCGGCACGTATACCGGAAACCTGCTGCGCATTGAGCGCCAGATCATCCCCCAGCACGCCGCTGGTTTTCTTGGCCGCCATTTTCGACATCACAGCCACGTCATCCAGTACCGTGGCAATATCGTCCAGCAGCGCTAATAAACTTGCACCCGCCATTGTTGTTCCTTTTTCAATTTATTGGTGATTCAGAAAAGCGTCGACTTCATCTGCCCAGTCGAGCCAGGCCTGCACAGACAGAATGCCGCGACGCAAAGTAAGGTATGGAAAGCGGTAACGCTGCCGCTCAGTTTCAGGCAACGCCAGATAATGCTGTTCAATCGACAACAGCGCTGCCCGATTCTGCTCATACAGTTTACGGTGATGGGCTATATCCGCACGGATAGCGTCCGCTTCACGTAAATGGCCGCCATACAAACGCACCAGCAGACTGTCATTGACCTTCTGCGGCTTGCTGGTTTCAGCCAGCCAGTCAAGCAAGGCATCATGGCCCGCCGGCGTTAGTTCGTACACCTTGCGGTCCGGCTTCCCCTGCTGCGGCTCGGTGCGCAGCGCCAGCCAGCCGGCTTCGTGCATCCATTTAAGCTGCTGATAAATCTGCTGATGACTGGCATTCCAGAAATAGCCCATATGCTCACGGAAACGCTTCAGCAGGTCATAGCCTGAGCCCGGCTCGGTTTCCAGCAACACCAGAATGGCGTGTTTCAGCGACACTGTGTTCTCCTTAATTTTCGCCGTCATTCTACCTGTCTGGGCTTGCATCGCCTATGTGGTCGGGATAACCTGACAACCATATGCAACTTTTTGCATAGATAAATCGTAATAACAATAACAAAACACCAGCCCCATCCGGAGGAGCACCCCATGAGCAAGGTCAAAGTAAGAACCGGCACCCGCTTTCGCGCCAATCGCGCCGACAGCCACTACGATGTAATTGTTATTGGCTCCGGCATGGGCGGCCTGACAACCGCGGCCTTCCTGTCCTTACTGGGCCAGAAAGTCGCGGTTCTTGAACAGCATTACACCGCCGGAGGCTTTACCCATGCTTATGACCGTGAAGGTTTTGAATGGGATGTCGGCGTGCACTACATCGGTGAAGTGCATAAGCCCTCTACCCTGCGCCGGGTATTTGATGTGGTCAGCGAAGGACGCCTGCAGTGGGCGGAAATGGAGCCCGAATACGACCGCATTATTCTCGGCAAAGAAGAATATGGTTTTGTTGCCGGTCGGGATAACTTTGCCGCCATGCTGAAAGAACACTTCCCAGAGGAAGCTCAGGCGATTGATCGTTACATCGAACTGATCCGTGACATGAGCCGCAAGACCCCGCGTTTTTTTGCCGGCCAGGCGATGCCCCCCTTGCTCGCACGGGCCTATAACCTCATTCGTCCGCTGCTTCTGCCGAAAGAATTTTTCCAGACCACCCGCGAAGTGCTGGAAAATCTCACCAGCAATCAGCAATTAATTTCGGTACTGACCGGCCAATGGGGCGATTACGGTCAGACGCCTACCGACGCCGCCTTCATCATGCACGCTTTAATCGCCAAGCATTATCTGGCCGGTGGCGCCTATCCGGTGGGCGGCGCTTCGGCTATTGCCCGCACTATTATTCCGACCATTCAGAAATCCGGCGGCGAAGTCTTTACCTACGCTGATGTCGACGAAATCATCGTGCGTAATAACCGCGCCTGTGGCGTGCGCCTGGCCAATGGCACCGAGCTGACGGCCGGTCGCGTGGTCAGTAACGCCGGCTTCTGGAATACCACCCAACGCCTGCTGCCCGCCGATGTGCGGAAAAAACTGGGCACCGAACGCTGGGCTGAACAAGTACAACGCTCCAGCGCGCACTATTGTATTTATGCCGGTTTTGATGGCACCGCCGAAGAGCTGGGCTTAAACACAACCAACCTGTGGATTTACCCAAGCGCCGACCACGAAGGCAATCTGCAGCGTTACTATGACGATCCGGAGCAGGAATTTCCGGTCGTATATATTTCCTTCCCATCGGCCAAAGACCCTGACTGGAACAACCGCTTTCCGGGTAAATCCACCGTCGAAATTGTCACCGTGGCCAAACACGAATGGTTCAGTCAGTGGAGCGGCAGCACCTGGAATCAGCGTGGCGAAGAGTACGAAAATATCAAAACCCGTGTCAGCGAACGTCTGCTGGAAAAACTCTACCAGCGTCTGCCGCAATTACGCGACAAACTGGTGTTTCAGGAATTATCCACACCGTTGTCGAGCGACTGGTTCCAGAAAAGCACGGCCGGTGAAATCTATGGCCTTGATCACTTTGTCGATCGTTTTAAAAAGCCGTTTCTGCATCCGGTCACACCGGTTAAAAATCTTTATATGACCGGTGCCGATGTGATGACTGCGGGCGTGGGTGGCGCTTTAATGGCGGGCATGATGACCGCCTGTGCCATGCAGGGACGTAAAGCCGGAGAGGTATTAAAACTGCTGAAAGAATGGCAGCCACCTCAGCCTGATGAAACGGAAACCACCAAAGAAACAACCGCCAAGAAAAATGCTGGGCAAACTGAAACAGCCTGAGCTGGCAGTGTTTTAACGACAATTTATCGTTCCCAAGCTCCGCATGGGAGCCTGATGATGGACAATAATAAGCAATAAAAAAAAACGCGCCCTGTAAATATTCCTGATGAATACTTAACGGGGCGCGTTTTTTATTGGTTTTATATGGCGGGTAAATTTACTTAAGACTGCGTAACTCAGCGCTGGCGGTCTGACACTCACCATCATCGAAACACAGGGTTAATGGCAGCGGTTCCGTCAAAGGTAACTGCAGTTTAAACAACATTAAATGCAGACCACCGGGCTGCAGGCTCACCGTTTCGCCGGCCGCGATAGTCAGCGACTCCAGCTGGCGCATACGCATCACGCCGTTATCATGCAGGTGGGTGTGTATTTCAATAATTCCCGCCCAGTCAGCACTGACACTGATCAGTGTTTTATCGGTGGCTGACGTATTAGTGAGCGTCATAAATGCTGCACTCATATAGCGCCCGGGAATGGGCTCTCGCACGTAAGCACCGCTCACATCCAGCGGTTGAGACAACGCTATTACAGAGCCCGTCAGTCCCAACAGCAATACCAAAACAGCAGTCATATTACGCATAAAAATTTCTCCGCACGACAGCGTATAAACTGGGCGCATTGTACTGGTTACAGCCTATGGATACAGAGGCAAAATGTCGCAGCCTTAGTCATCGTCTGCCGGTAATTGCCAGGCATGAGCATCTGCCAGTGTCGCCAGCGGCTTGCTGAAGAAATAACCGCTCATGCCATCCACGCCGGTCTGGCGCAGTACGCTGACATCATCGGCTTCTTCAATACCTTCGCCAAGAATCAGCAGATCCAGGTTGTGGGCAATCTGCACCATCGACTGGATAAAAAAACGATGATCCTGCGCCTGATGCAGGCCGCGGTTAAAGCTGCCATCAATACGGATATAATCCAGCGGCAAACGCTGCAGGTAAGCAAAGGCCATGCTGCCGGTACCCACCTGATCGACGCCAAGAGTTACGCCAAAAGGTTTCAGCTGTATAGCCAGCCGGGCCAGAGCAGTTTCGATACCGGTCAGGGATGATTCCGGTACTTCCAGTGCAATATGAGCCGCCAGCGCAGGTGAAGCGCGGAATAACTCCACCAGCCACTGGTGGAACTGTTCATTCAGGACTGAGGCCGGCGAAATATTAATGCAATAGCGAATACCTTTCTGCGGGGCATGCTGCTCCAGTAAAGCCAGTACCTGGGCAACAATACTGGCATCGTAACGGGCAGCCAGCTGATGCTGCTCAACCATCGGCCAGAAGCGGGCAGCCGACAAAGTTTCCCCCTGCCAGGCGATACGGCTAAAGACTTCAAACTGCAGCAAGCGGCGATTGCGGTTACTGATCACCGGCAAAAACTGTAACTGCAGCGCTCCTGCCTCCAGAACACCGGTCAATAACTCGCGCCACTCACCGGCCGTCCACTCCTGAATCCCGCTACTGCTATCGCTGCGGTACAGCTGTGCGCGGCCTTCCGGTGAGCGCTGCGCCTGGCGTAAAGCCGCATCAGCACAACTTAACGCCTGCACCGGGTCGTCCTGCACACCTTGCAGAAACACGCCACCAAGATGAAAAATCAGCTCTTTGCGACGCGACAGAACACTGGTCGCCAGCTGACTGAACATTTGCTGCAATAAGGCATCGGCCTGAGCCTGATCAGCACAGGGAATATAAAGCGCAAAATCACTGCCGGAACGGCGACCAGTGAACGCTGCGGGATATTCCTGCAAACAGCGTTGCAACCCGGCTCCCAGCATGTGCAGAACGTCATCCACCAGCTGCCGTCCCTGCGACTGATTCAGCTCGCTCAGATTCTGCAGCTGCAGCAGCATCAGCACACCACTGTGCTCTTCCCCGCGCTGCAGAATATGTTGCAAGCGCTGGTCAAAGCCACGACGGTTAAGCAAGCCGCTGACATTATCGTTAAACGACTCAGCCCGCAGTTGCTCTGTCATCGCCGATTGTTCGGTGAAAATGCTTTGCAGCTTCTGCACCATTTTATTCATCGCCAGAACCATGCGCCGCAGCTCACGTGGGCGCGGAATCTCGGTCTGTACCTGCCACTGCCGTTCACAGATGGCCAGCGCCTGACGCTCGACCCGTACCAACGGCCGGAACAGCCAGTTCAGCAGCAACTGCAACAGAACCAGCGTAATCACCAGCACCCACGAGAACCAGATCAGCTCGGCGCGCACCATCGCCCACAGATCGCGGTAAGCAAAATCACTGTGACTGACAACACGTACAGTTCCCAGACGCTGCCACTGACGGGTAACATCTGCTTCCGCCGGAATCATTTCCAGCCCGACCCAATGCATAAACCAGCGCGGCGCTGGTAAATCCCCCGGCGTATCGCGGCTGCGGCGATAGATGGGCTCATCGTCGACCCGCTGCAATTCGATCTCTGCAAAAAAACCACGGTCAAACAGCACATCCATCAGACGGGTTAACTGCACCTCGTCATCAGCCGCTACCTGAGACATGGATAAAGCCAGAGAAGTCGCCGCATCATAAGCCCGGGCATTCAGCTGCTGCTGAAAATAATCACGGCCATTCATAACCATCACCAGCAGATTACCAGCCAGTAAAATAACAACCAGCAAACCGGTGAGCAGGGAAAATTGTTGTCGCAATGTCATTGTTATAAGTCCATTCCCAGTTGGTTCATGCGGACACGTAAATCTGTCCATAAATCGAGCTTATTCGGATTCCCCATACGAATCCCTTCGCCCTTCATACGTTCCAGCCACATACCATCGCCATTAAAACTGTAAACCGGCGATAAATCACCGCGCTCACTGGCCGGAGCAATAATGCCGATCAGATTATCCAGCACCAGAGGTACCGCATCCGGCGTGGGAAAATAGGTTAACACCATGTGCGCCTGATTCAGACGGATCGCCTTCACATAAGTGATACGCAGTTTACTGGTATCCACGCCCAGCTTGCGCAACGAGTAATATTTGGCAATCACATAGTCTTCACAATCGCCGCCATCACTGCCCAAAGCTTCATAAGGTGTGGCCCAGTAGTCATCCATGCCCCAGTGTTTTTCATCGCTGACAAAGCGCAACTTGCGGTTAAAAAAATCATTCACCCCTTTAAGCTTGTCGGCCTCGGTGGCATCCGCCAGTCCATGTAAAACCTGTCGCCAGGCGTCAATCCGCGCCGCCGCAGGAGCGTCATACTGCTGCTGCGCCTTTTGGGTCAGAGACTCAGGGACCCAGCCTTCAGTATCCGCATACAGTCTCTCCTGCCCGGAAAAATGCCAGCACAGCGAAACAAGCAACACCCATGGCAGCCACCTGAGGTAGTCCGGCTGACGACGGGAGCAAAACACAATGATGGAGAAATCCATGCGCAGACAGGCAACCAACAGATAAAAATTGTTACCATTAAGCATAGACAGACAACATGAGTCCGGCGCAGAAACTGCTACTCTTAGAACATCTGTAGCTAAGAAGTAACACTGATGACGGATAACCTGAGCCCTGCCGCCCGCCTAAAACAACACTTCTCCTTCCGGGTTATTAATCAGGTTCGTCAGGTTATTGATCTCTGGCGCCAGCTGCCGGCACAGCACTGGAGTGCTGAGCGCATGATGGATTTCACCCTTGCGGTAGAAAAGCTGGTGCGTTTTGCACAACGTTTTGAAGCTGCCCGGCATGAAAAACTGGCCCGTCAGTTATTATCCACGCTGGCCCATATCGCCGTTGGCCACAGCCCCGACAGTGCCCAGCTGGAAAGCCTCAATCAAACAATTATCGCCCTCAGTAAAACGGCATTACGCCATACCGACGATAAAAACGCAGACACCCTGATTCCGGAAAAAAAGCCGGTTTATATTGCCCTCAGTAATACCGACCACGCCCTGACCATGGCCGAGCAGATGCAGTACTTTGGCTTACGTCCTGAGCTGCAGCGCACCGCCCATGACTTTGCCCAGGCACTGGAACGGCGTCATCCCGCGGCCGTGGTGCTGGATCTCGACTTTGCCGGACCCGGTCAGGGACTGGAACTGGCGCAAAGCCTGCAGCAAAGCCGTGAAAATCCGCTGCCGGTACTGTTCACCTATCGCGAAACACCGCCAACGCTGGAACAACGTCTGGCGACTCTGCGCAACGGAGGCCTGGGAATTTACGAAGAAATGGACGTACAGTCGGTCATCGGCCATCTGGAAAACCTGCTCGACAGCACCCCCGATGTGCCCTTCAAAATTCTGATCATCGACGACTCCCGCGCACAGGCGACTCATACCGCCAACGTACTGAATAAAGCCGGTATGGTCACTCAGGTCGCTAACGACCCTTTGCTGGTACTCGATGTTCTTAGCGGATTTACACCGGATCTGATCCTGATGGATATGTATATGCCCGGCTGCAATGGCATGGAGCTGGCTAAAGTGATCCGTCAGCAACGTGAGTACATCAACCTGCCCATCATTTATCTGTCCGGCGAAGAAGACCGCGAACGCCAGTTAGCCGCCATGGCCGAAGGCGGTGATGACTTTTTAACGAAGCCCGTCGATTCCGGACATTTGCTTACCACCCTGCGTAACCGTGTCAGCCGTGCCCGCCAGCTACAGAATCTGATTGCCTGTGACAGCCTGACCGGCCTGCTGAATCACACCCACCTGCTGGGGGCCCTGCAGGATGCCATGCGCAAAAATGAAGATGTGCCTATCAGTTTTGTCATGGTCGACATTGATCACTTCAAACAGGTCAATGACCGCTATGGTCATCCGGCCGGTGATCTGGTGATCCGCAACCTGTCACTGTTCCTGCGCCAGAGCCTGCGCAAATCCGACCCGATCGGCCGCTATGGCGGTGAAGAGTTCGCCATCATCCTGCTCGACGCCACCGCCCAGCAGGCTCGCCAGATCATGGACGATATCCGTCTCAACTTTGCCAACCTGATTCATGATGGCCAGTCACTGCGCGTGACCTTCTCCTGCGGTATCGCGGAATGGAGTGGCCAGAGTATCAGCGAACTGGTCGCTGCCAGCGATCAGGCGTTGTATCGCGCCAAACGTAACGGCCGCAATCAGGTGCAGACCGCCGAGCAAGGCGAATAACCAAGCTATCCCCGCCAGAACTGGACGCTCGCCGGCTTTTTCGGCAAACTCGCGGGCTTTCGGGTCATATCGGCCGGCCTGCCTACAGGAGCCTGCCGTCTGCGATCCTATTTCTTCATTTCAGGGGAATCATCATGGCAAGCATTCTGGTATTGCAGGGGCCAAATCTGAATCTGCTGGGCAGTCGTGAACCGCATATATACGGGTACACAACCCTCGCCGATATTGAGCAGCAGCTGAGCCAGCACGCCAGCGCCGCAGGCTTTACCCTGGAACAATTCCAGAGCAACGCTGAGCATGAGCTGATCAACCGCATCCATGCCGCACGCACGGATGGCACGGCCTTTATCCTGATTAATCCGGCCGCCTTTACCCATACCAGTGTCGCCCTGCGCGATGCACTGGCCGGCGTTGCTATCCCTTTTATCGAAATTCATATTTCCAATGTCCATGCACGCGAAGCCTTCCGCCATCATTCCTATCTGTCGGATATTGCCGTCGGAGTGATCGCCGGACTCGGTGTGCAGGGCTATGACCTGGCGTTGCAGGCGGCTATCAGCCGTTTAAACGCGGAGAACGTATAACATGTCCTGGATTCAGATCCGTATTCACGCCACACAGGCCGATGTTGAAGCGGTTGAAAATGCATTACTGGCCGCCGGTGCCTTATCGGTCACCCTGCAGGATGACGCTGACCAGCCGATTCTCGAACCCGAGCTGGGCACCACGCCTATCTGGGATAAAACCCAGATCATCGGCCTGTTTGATGCCAATCAGGACAGCGATGCCCTGCTGGAGCAGATTGCCCTGATGTATGCCGCCGAAGGCGGTACTGCACTGCCTGAACACAAGCTGGAACTGGTGGAAGACAAAGACTGGGTTCGCGCCTGGATGGACGATTATCATCCGATGCCTTTCGGCAAACGCCTGTGGGTCTGCCCAAGCTGGCGCGAGCCGCCACAAGCGGATGCCGTTAACCTGATGCTCGACCCGGGGCTGGCCTTTGGTACCGGCACCCACCCGACGACCGCGTTGTGTCTGAAATACCTCGACGGCGCGGTTGAAGGCAACGAACTGGTCGTCGACTACGGCTGTGGCAGCGGTATTCTGGGGATTGCCGCCCTGCTCCTTGGCGCAAAACATATGATTGGCGTCGACATCGATCCGCAGGCACTGACTGCCACCCGCGATAATGCCGAACGTAATGGTATTGATGCCAGCCAGTACGAAATCTATCTGCCGGAAGCGACGCCGGTAGTACAGGCGGATATGACAGTAGCCAATATTCTCGCCGGACCATTAATGAGCCTCGCACCGCACATGGCGGAACTGACCCGTACGGGTGGTAAACTGGCTCTGTCCGGCCTGCTGGCCGAGCAGGCAGACGAAGTCTCGGCCTGTTATGCTCAGTGGTTCATCATGAACCCGGCGGAACAAATGGGTGATTGGGTTATTCTTACAGGGATTAAACGTTAAGGATCTGTCATGGCTGTTCACGTAACCCGCTGCCCACATTGCCAGACCAGCTTTCGCGTTCGCGATGAGCATCTGAATGCTGCCCGTGGCATGGTGCGTTGTGGCTCCTGCCTGCAGGTTTTTAAAGCTGCCGAACACTTTATTCAGGAAGGCGCTGCGGCCGCGGTAGCCGTACAGCCCAAGACGGATACGGTAAAAGCCCCGGCGGCCCCTCAGGCCCGTCCAGCCAGCAAACCCGCCGCCAGTCAGCCAGCGATTGAAGAAGATGACGATGATACCGGTCTGATCCACGATGATATGGACGATGACCCTATCTCTGACACCCTCGCCGACGATCCGTTTACCGACTTCAATCTGCGCGCTCCCGAAAAGCAGAAACGGCCCAAACCCCGTATTGAACTGGAAATGGACGATTCTATTTTCAGCCTGCGTAACGTCAGCAACGACACCCTCGATTTCTCTGACATGGATGCAGAGGACGAAGGCAAAATTAAGGACGATGATGAGTCCTGGGCCAATGCCCTGCTGAATGACGATGACGACAGCATCCGGCAGATGAAGGAAGAGAAAGTTACCTCCTCACGCCTGAAACTGAGCGGCAACGACGAATTCAACTTCGACCTGCCACCACCGGAAGAAGATGACTTCCACGGTTTCCTCGATGACGAAGACGATACCGATCAGCACCACAACCGGAATGACTTCACCCTCGGCGGTGATGATGGCCTGCAAACCGAAACACTGGAAATCAGCCTGCCAGCCAGCAGCATTGCCGGATTACAGGAAGAACCCCTGCAGCTGGCGAAAAAGCGCCGTCGCAGACTCCCCTGGGGCTGGCTCACCGGGATCATACTGATGCTGGTCGCAGCCGCTGCGCAGACGCTGTATTTCCAGTTCGACAACTGGGCACGCACCCCACAATGGCGTCCTTATTACGCTCAAATCTGCGCTGCTATGGATTGCCGCCTGCCGAAAATTCAGAACATCCGCGAGATGACAACTCAGCATCTGGTTGTCCGGGCACACCCTGACCTGCAGCGTGCGCTGGTCGTCGACACCCTGCTGCTGAACAAAGCCGCTTACGAGCAGCCCTTCCCGGATCTTACTCTGGTATTCCGTGACCTTAACGACAATATCGTCGCCAGCCGCCAGTTTACCCCGGCTCAGTATCTGTCCGGTGAACTGGCAGGACAACACGATATGCCAAGCCAGGCACCGATTCATATCGCACTGGAAATTGTCGATCCTGGCCCGGAAGCCGTCAGCTATGCCATCCAGATTGTAGGCAACCAATAATTCCCGGCGGTCAAGCGGCCGCCGTCAGAATTTTTCACACTATTCATACAAAAGCAGCCAACTCCCCCTTTATTCAGCAGGGGGTTATGAGTATCATACCGCGACTTTTTCGCAGCACATTTTTTGATCAGATTTCAGCGGTTTCGCATGCCTTCGATTGGCCCTTACACACTACCCAATCCAGTAGTTCTGGCGCCAATGGCAGGGGTAACTGACCGTCCATTCCGTCAGCTCTGCCGCCAGTTAGGTGCCGGCCTGGTGGTCGGCGAAATGGTGTCATCCAGTCCGGATGTACGCCATACGCGTAAATCACAGCTGCGTCTGGATCACACCGGCGAACCGGAACCGATTGCGGTACAGATCGTCGGCGGAGACCCGGAAATCATGGCTCAGGGCGCCATATTTAATGTTGCCAACGGCGCCCAGATCATCGACATCAATATGGGCTGTCCGGCCAAGAAGGTCTGTAACAAGGCTGCCGGTTCAGCGTTGCTGAAAGATGAAGCTTTGGTGAAGGACATATTACAGGCGGTCGTCGGCTCTGTTGATGTGCCGGTCAGCCTGAAAATCCGCACTGGCTGGGATCCGGACAACCGCAATGGCGTGCGCATTGCCCGTATTGCCGAAGATGCCGGCATTGTCTCACTGGCGGTACATGGGCGTACCCGGGCCTGTGGTTACAGAAATACTGTCGAATACGACACCATCCGCGCGATCAAACAAAGCGTTGGAATACCGGTGTTTGCCAACGGTGATATCACCAGCGCCCGCAAAGCCTTCGAGGTAATGCAGTACACCGGCGCAGACGGCGTGCTGATTGGCCGCGCCGCTCAGGGTCAACCCTGGATTTTCCGCGAAGTGGCCCACTATCTGGCCACCGGCGAAGAGCTTCCTGCCCCACAACTGCAGGAAGTCGAACAGATTTTATTAAGCCACCTGGAAGCGCTGTACGAGTTTTACGGCGACTTTCTGGGCGTACGGATCGCCCGCAAGCACGTCAGCTGGTACCTCCAGTATCAGAACGGCGACAGCGATTTCCGTACCCGCTTTAACCGGCTGGAAGGCTGTACCGAGCAACAACAGGCGGTGCAGCAGTTTTTTAAGGATACGATCCGGAAGAAGGAATTGGCAGCATGAACACCGATACATTGAACAGCGAAGTAATCGAAAGAAGGAAGGTTGAGACAGTGACCGATTCAGCAGACTTGCAGCAATATCTGCGCACCCCGTTAGAAGCGACACAAACCCTGCGCGACAGTGTGGAAAAAGCACTGCAAAACTACTTTGACCATCTTGATGGTCAGGCCGTAGTCGATATCTACGACATGGTATTATCCGAAGTGGAAGCCCCACTGCTGGAAACTGTCATGAAGTACACCCGTGACAACCAGACCAAAGCTTCCGTTGTGCTCGGCCTGAACCGCGGCACACTGCGTAAGAAACTGAAGCAGTACGGCATGCTTTAAGACTTATCCTGAATACTCAGCGGCTTTGTGGCCGCTTTTTCTTTTTTAAAAACATAGAAAACCTGACCATATGAGCAACTTTATTCCTGCCAACGAGATCCCCGCGGACATCACCCCTGTACGCCGAGCCCTGATCAGCGTGTCGGATAAAACCGGAATCGTCGAATTCGCCCAGGCCCTGCAGGCAGCTGGTGTTGAAATTCTGTCCACCGGCGGTACTTACAAGCTGCTGATCGACAACCAGATTCCGGCGGTTGAAGTATCGGATTACACCGGTTTCCCGGAAATGATGGATGGCCGAGTAAAAACCCTGCATCCGAAAATTCACGGCGGAGTACTGGGCCGTCGTGGTCAGGACGATGATGTGATGGCCGAACACGGCATCAACCCGATTGATCTGGTCGTGGTTAACCTCTATCCGTTCGCCGCCACCGTTGCCAAAGAAGACTGTCATCTGGCACTGGCGATTGAGAACATCGATATCGGTGGCCCAACCATGGTGCGTTCCGCCGCGAAAAACCACGCTTATGTGGGTATCGTGGTAAACAGCAGCGACTACAGCAAGGTGCTGGAAGACCTTAAAGCACACAACGGCCTGACCTACAAAACCCGTTTTGGTCTGGCGCTGAAAGCCTTCGAACACACCGCCGCCTACGACGGTATGATTGCCAACTATCTGGGCACCATCAACCAGAACGCGGAAGTACTGAGCACTGATAACCGTCTGGCCTTCCCGCAGACCTTCAACAGTCAGTTCATCAAAGCGCAGGACATGCGTTACGGCGAGAACCCGCATCAGAATGCGGCCTTCTATGTTGAAGCCAACCCGGCCGAAGCCTCAATCGCCACTGCCAAGCAATTGCAGGGCAAAGAACTGTCTTACAACAACGTGGCCGACACCGATGCTGCGCTGGAGTGTGTAAAGTCTTTCGTTAAGCCTGCCTGTGTGATCGTCAAACACGCCAACCCTTGTGGTGTGTCTGTGGTTCCGGAAGAAGACGGTGGCATCCGTAAGGCCTACGACCTGGCTTACGCAACGGACAGCGAATCCGCCTTCGGCGGCATCATCGCCTTTAACCGCGAACTGGATGCCGACACCGCCAAAGCCATCGTTGACCGTCAGTTTGTCGAAGTCATCATTGCTCCTAAAGTGAGCGCTGAAGCCGCCGCCGTAGTAGCCGCCAAGCAGAACGTGCGTCTGCTCGAATGTGGCCAGTGGCCAGCAGAACGTGCCGCCGGTCTGGATTACAAGCGCGTTAATGGTGGCCTGCTTGTGCAGGATCGCGATAACGGCATGATCTCCGCCGATGAACTGAAAGTCGTGACCAAGCGTGCTCCGACCGAAGCCGAACTGCACGATCTGATTTTCGCCTGGAAAGTCGCCAAGTTCGTTAAATCCAACGCCATTGTTTACGCCAAAAACCGTCAGACCGTGGGCGTAGGCGCCGGTCAGATGAGCCGCGTGAACTCCGCCCGCATCGCGGCGATTAAGGCCGAACACGCCGGTCTGGTGGTTGAAGGTGCGGTAATGGCATCCGATGCCTTCTTCCCGTTCCGCGACGGTATCGACAACGCCGCAGCTAATGGCATCAAAGCCATTATCCAGCCGGGTGGTTCGATCCGTGATGAAGAAGTGATTGCTGCAGCCGATGAAGCCGGCATTGCGATGGTATTTACCGGAATGCGTCACTTCCGCCACTAAGTGGGTTGAAAGCGATTGCGCTCGCTGTAGCGGCGTTATTTTTTGCCTCGGGATGCTCATGCAGGTCAACTACACTGCGCTCCCTCAGCAAAAAATGCCTTGCTACAGCGTCGCTCATAACGCTTTCTGACGCAGGGGCGCGTAAATGAAATAAAAATCCGTAGGAGCGGGCCACGCCCGCGACCTGATCGAGATATCGCGGGCATGGCCCGCTCCTACAATAAGGAATGTAAGAATGAAGGTATTAATTATCGGCAGTGGCGGTCGTGAACATGCCCTGGCCTGGAAGGCTCTGCAATCACCTCTGGTTGAAAAAGTATTCGTTGCGCCGGGCAACGCCGGTACCGCGCGTGAAGCCGGTATGGAAAACGTCGCCCTCGACGTGATGGATTTTGATGGTCTGCAGAAGTTTGCCGAAGACAACGCCATCGGCCTGACCATCGTCGGTCCGGAAGCTCCGCTGGTTGGCGGTATCGTTAATCAGTTCAGCGCCGCCGGCCTGAAGATTTTCGGCCCAAGCAAAGATGCTGCGCAGCTGGAAGGCTCCAAAGCCTTCACCAAAGACTTCCTGGCCCGTCAGCAGATTCCGACCGCCGATTACCAGAACTTCACCGAAGTCGAACCGGCGCTGGCTTACCTGCGTGAGAAGGGTGCTCCTATCGTGGTTAAGGCCGATGGCCTGGCCGCTGGTAAAGGCGTGATTGTCGCCGAAACCCTGGAACAGGCAGAAGAAGCCGTCAAAGACATGCTGTCCGGTAACGCCTTTGGCGATGCGGGCTGTCGTGTTGTTATCGAAGAATTCCTCGCCGGCGAAGAAGCGTCTTTCATCGTGATGGTCGATGGCAAAAACGTGCTGCCAATGGCTACCAGTCAGGATCACAAACGCGTTGGCGATAAAGACAGCGGTCCGAACACTGGCGGTATGGGTGCTTATTCTCCGGCGCCAGTCGTTACTCAGGAAATCCATGACCGCGTGATGCGCGAAGTAATTATGCCAACGGTTAACGGTATGGCCGCCGAAGGCAATGATTACACCGGTTTCCTCTACGCCGGTCTGATGATTGACGCGTCTGGTGCGCCGAAAGTCATCGAGTACAACTGCCGCTTTGGTGATCCGGAAACCCAGCCAATCATGCTGCGTATGCAGTCTGATATCGTTGCGCATTGTCTGGCAGCACTGGAAGGCAAACTGGACGGCGAAACCGCGCAATGGGATCCGCGTCCTTCTCTGGGTGTGGTACTGGCCGCTGCCGGTTACCCGGCTGACTACCCGAAAGGTGATGTCATCAGCCTGCCTGAAAACGACGGCGCTGACCGCAAAGTATTCCACGCCGGTACCAAGCTGGACGACGCTGGCAATACAGTCACCGCCGGTGGCCGTGTCCTTTGTGCCACTGCGCTGGGTAACAGCGTGGGTGAAGCTCAGGCTCAGGCCTATGAGCTGATCAAACAGATCAGCTGGAAAGGCATGTTCTGCCGCTCTGATATCGGTTATCGTGCCATTGCGCGCGAGCAGGCCGATAACTAAGCAGAACGTAATGGAGACAGCAGGGATGAGGCAGTACAGAGGACGTAAGCATCTGATTGTCACCCTGCTGTTTTTGTTTTTCCTGCCGCTGAAACTTTGGGCCAGCAGTCCGGTGCTGCTGCCCACCTCCTCGTTTGATTACCCGATCACGCCCTATATTTCGGTTTACGAAGATCCTGGCCGCACGCTCGATATCAACGCCATGCTCAGCCGTGAGCAGCAACTGCGTTTTACTCCAAGCCACGCCCGCCGGCTGAAATTCGGCATCAGCGATTCCAATTATTGGCTGCGTTTCAGCCTGAGTAATCCTTATGCTCAGGAGCGCGAAGTTGTTTTTACTTTGTCCGACAGCGATATCGACGATTTCAGTTTTTATGAACTCAGCGATGCACAGTCCTACCGCTATATCAGCCCCGATGATCCGGCGCGCAGCCTGCGTGGCGGTTTTTTACAGACGTTTCCGGTTGTACTCACCGTACCGGCACAAAGCACCCGCAGCTATCTGGTACGCATTCACTCTTATGGCCTGTTGAGCACCAACGTCAGCCTGCTGAGTCTCGACCGCTTCCTCAATAATGAGCAGGAATTTTTCATGCTGCAGGGCATGAGCATCGGCTGGATTCTGGCCACCCTTGCCTGGTTTATTTTTGTGGTACGCAGCCAACGCATTATGCTCGCGGCCGCTGGCGCCGCTTATTGCGTCAGCATGATCATTTACCAGCCGGCGTGGATGGGACAGTTCTCCCTGCTGCTGAATATCAGTCCACTGATTGCCGATAAAATCGGTGAACTGGCACTGGCAGCCTCCGCGACCTGTCAGGCGCTGGCCGTACTGGCGCTGGGCTGGCATGGCAGCCGCGCCACACTGTACCGGCGGATTCTGCTGCTGGCGGCATTGGTTCACCTGCCGGTTGCTTTAGTGACCGTCTGGCTGGCACAGGAGGCCACGCTGATGGTGGTTGCCTGCATGATTGTCGCTAATGAATTTCTTGCAGCCCTGATTCTGACCCAGGGACGTTCTGAACACCCACAGGCTCAGCGCTGGCTGCTGACTGGCCACTTGCTGGTTGGTTTTGGTGTGCTGCTGGCCATCCTGACCAGCCACAACCTGTTATCGCTGGATCTGTTTACCAGCTGGGCACCGGTTATTCTGCCATTTATCGTTATTGCCAGCCTGGTGCTGGCAATTATGAGCATTAAGCTGCAACAGCACCCTTTGCAAAATCAGGCCAATGCCGAGCTGCGTATGACCCCTGCCCTGCTGTCGCAGATCAGTCATGAACTGCGTACACCAATCAATGGCGTTATTGGCATGACGGAGTTACTGGGCGATACCCCACTGAGTGCCAACCAGCGTGATTTCTCCGATACCATCGCCCTCGCCGGTCGCGATCTGTTGCATGTTGCCAATGAAGTTTCCGATCTGGCGCGCATCCAGAACGCCCAGCTCGAACTGGAGCAACGACCATTCAGTACCACGCAATTGCTGAATCAGGTTATCAGCCACTTCCAACAGGAAGCCAGCCGTAAACAGGTCGAACTGGTACTGGATATCAGCGACGAGCTGCCGGAATATTTTATCGGTGACCGCGGCCGTCTGCAGACCCTGCTGCATAATATTCTGGCCCGCGCTCTGGCTTATACCGAATATGGTGAGCTGGCATTGCAGGCATCTTATTACCAGACCACTCAGGCCCATGGACTGCGTCTGCAGATCCAGCTGAGCAGCACCATCGTCAAGCAGGACGAGCTGAAAAATGCATTCTCCGTTTTACAGCACCACCTGCCGCTGGCAGAAAACTACAGCGCCAAGAGCTGGAATCTGCTGGTAACACGCCATCTGCTGCAGAAAATGAAAGCCACTCTGGAAGTAGAAAGTATGACCAGCCAGGGAGCCTCGCTGACGCTCTACCTGCCGCTGGAAGCGGAAGCCGGAAACAGCATTCCCTCGCCGCAGGATGACAGTCTGATTGGTCTGCGCATTCTGATCGTCGATGATAATGCATCACTCAGAAACGTGATCGAAAAACAGGTACGCCGCTGGGGCATGCGCCCGGACAGCACTTACAGCGGTAAGGAAGCACTCGCCATGCTGCGTAATCAGATCAGCATCGGCCAGCCCTATGATTTCATCATTATCGATCACGATATGCCGATTATGGATGGCCTGCAGCTGGCAGAACGAATCCGCTCCGATAAAGACATCAGCCAAAAACCAGCGCGCCTGATGCTGACAGGTTTAAGCATCAGCAGTGTGCGCGACGATGCTCTGGCCGTTGGTATTCAGCACCTGCTGGCCAAACCGGCCAGCGGCGAACGCCTGCGTAACGCCTTGCTGACCCTCAAATACCAGCCTCAGGTGCAGAACGAAGGCAGTTAATCGGCCGCGACTGCGCGGCTTGCCGCCCACTGCCGCAGTGCCTGCATAGGTTCTGCCATCACCACTGACAACGGCCGGGTACGGCGGATTTCCTGCAACAGAGTATCCGTGCTGAGACCGGGGCCGGAATGCTCACTGCTGGCGGCATGCCAGGCCGATACCACCGCCTGCTCCAGCTCGGCACCGGAAAAGCCGTCACTCTCTTCAGCCAGTGCAGTCAGGTCAAAGCGCTGTGGGTCCAGCCCGCGCTTTTGCATATGCAAACGCAGAATCTCAGCACGGATTTCAGGCTTGGGCAGATCAACAAAAAACAGCTCATCCAGACGGCCCTTACGCAGTAACTCCGGCGGTAAGGCATGAATATTATTCGCCGTCGCCACCACAAATACCTGCGCATCATGCTCTGCCAGCCAGGTCAGCAGGGTGCCGAGAATACGCTGACTGACGCCGGCATCGTTGCTATCCTGCCCCAGTCCTTTCTCAATCTCGTCAATCCAGACCACACAGGGCGACATAGTTTCGGCAAGCTTCAGCGCTTCGCGCAGATTGCGTTCGGTTTCACCGAAAAACTTGTTATACAGGGTGCCGAAATCCAGACGCAGCAGGGGTAAGCCCCAGGAACCGGCCACCGCCTTCGCCGCCAGACTCTTACCGCTGCCCTGTACACCGAACAGCAGTAAGCCGCGCGGCCGTAATTTACGCTCGGCGGTCATAAAGGCCTGCTGGCGCTGCCCCAGCCAGGTTTTCATCACCTCCAGACCGGCGACATCGCTGAAACGCGCAGTGTCGTATTCAAAACTCATTACACCGTCCATATCCAGCAAGGCCATCTTGGCGCGGCTGACCGCCGGTACATCGTCCTGGGTAATGGCGCCGTCATCGACGATGGCACCGCGCACCAGGCGACGGGCATCGGAGAAAGTAAGCCCCTTCAGATTGGCGACCAGCTGCTGCAGGGTGTCGTTATCACTGCGCACTTTACGGCCACTGAGCTTGGCGTAACGCTGGGCTTCTTCTTTCACCAGCGCCAGCAACTGGCTGTCATCCGGTAACTGCAGGCTGAAGCTGGCAGCCAGGCGCTGCAATTCCGGTGGCGCCTGCAGGCGGTGGCTGAGTAACACCACGGTTTTGCCGTAACGCTCATGCTGCAGAGCAATGTCTTTCAGCAGACGCACCACCAATGGCTCTTCGAGAAACGGATGCAGGTCGCAGAAGATGAACAGTCCGCCCTGTTCGCGCTCGCGTACAATGCGCAGGGCATCGGCGGGCTGCGTGGTTTCGGTGGCGCCAATGTCCTCACCAAAGCCGAGGCGGCGCAGACCATCGCTCAGCGTCCATTGCTGCAGCGCCAGACCGCGGCGGATGGCCAGCCGGGTCAGCATCTCCAGCGCCCGCGCTTCCTCATGAGATTCCAGCAGTAACAGCGGCACCTGGCGGTCGAGCAACAGGCTTAAATCGTGTAAATCCTGCATCGCAGTCTCCTTATTCTATGCGCGATTCTAACCACTCCATGGGCGGCTGTCCGCCCTGTTCTGGCCGAAACTCACTTGATATGGGTCATGCGCCGGATGCCGTTATGCCGTAAAATGGCCGGAAATTCCGGAGGTATGAGTTATGAATGCCAACTCCCGTCGCTACTCGCTGTTTGACAAACTGATTCAGAACGCCGATCAGGCATTACGCACACTGGTGCCCGGTGCCGCACAGGAAGAACGCCCGTCCCCGGCGCAGCAGCGCCCGTACCACGAGCTGAACGAGGCCGAACAAAAGCATGCCGCCGGTCTGATGCGTATTAACCATACCGGTGAAGTCTGCGCCCAGGCGCTGTATCAGGGCCAGGCATTAACCGCCAAATTGCCTGAGGTACGGGAAGCCATGGAAGAAGCCGCCCGCGAAGAAATTGATCATCTGGTGTGGTGCGAAGACCGCATCAAAGATCTGGGCAGCCATACCAGCCGTCTGAATCCGCTGTTTTACGGACTGTCATTCGGCATCGGCGCTCTGGCCGGAAAAATCTCCGACAAAGTCAGTCTGGGTTTTGTCGCCGCCACCGAAGAACAGGTGTGCAAGCATCTAAGCCAGCATATGACCAGCCTGCCTATGCAGGACGAAAAGAGCAAAGCGGTACTGCTGCAAATGCTGGAAGACGAAGCCAAACACGCAACCGTTGCCCTCGAAGCCGGCGGCCATAAATTCCCGCTGCCGGTCAAACTGGCGATGACCGCGGTATCGAAAGTGATGACCAAATCCGTTTATCGCTTCTGATAAAACCCCAGCCCGTATAATCATGCCTCCGCATCGCGCACTGACCTGCACCAAAGCAGGTCAGATGCGGAACGAATAACTCCCGTCACCAATAGATAGAATCGCTGTTTAGCAGGCAAAATGCCGCTGGTCTTTTACTCTGAATAAAGATGAGTAAGGAGCAGCCCATGAGCCGATTCAGCGTTATCGAATTTATCCGCCGTATTTATCGCCTGCCACAGGATTATCCGGAACTGAACTGGACCCGCACCGAACTGTACCGGCGCAGGTTAGAGCAGGTAAAAAATGGCTGGATTATTACCGGCCTGATTATGCTCGCCAGCGGCAGTACCGCCGTGGTTTGTGTACTGGGCGCATTCGCCACCTTTTTATCGCTGGCGTTTCTTGAGCCGGATAACCCGCCACTCTGACCATTCTTTTGACAGCGTAAATCGCAGGCATAAAAAAACCCTCCGGCGGAGGGTTCTTTTATGGCTTCTGATTCTGAATTACAGGCTCAGAATTTTCTCGCCGCGGGAAATACCAGACACACCGGTACGTACCGTTTCCAGAACACAGCCAGCACCGATTGCTTCAATAAAAGCTTCCAGTTTGTCGCTGGTTCCGGTCAGCTGGATGGTATACACGCTGGCAGACACATCCACGATCTGACCACGGAAGATGTCGGCAGTACGTTTGATTTCCGCACGCTGCGCACCCACCGCTTTCACTTTGATCAGCATCAGCTCACGCTCAATGTGCGGGCCTTCAGACAGATCAACCAGTTTCACCACTTCGATCAGCTTGTTCAGCTGCTTGGTGATCTGTTCGATCTTGCGATCATCACCGGTGGTGGTCATGGTCAGGCGTGACAGGGTGTTGTCTTCTGTCGGCGCCACTGTCAGGGTTTCAATGTTGTAACCACGCTGGGCGAACAGACCAACAACGCGTGACAATGCACCCGGTTCGTTTTCCAGCAGAATCGAAATAATGTGTCTCATGTTCAGGTCCGCTCCGTCTTGCTCAGCCACATATCACGCATGGAGCCAGCCGGCACCTGCATCGGATACACGTGTTCTTCCGGGTCGACGGCAACGTCGAGGAAGACCAGACGGTCATTGTATTTATTGAAGGTGTCTTCCAGTGCCTGTGGCAGTTCATCGCGGCCGGTCACGCGGATACCCACGTGGCCATAGGCTTCCACCAGTTTGACAAAGTCCGGCAGGGACTCCATGTACGAGTGGGAGTGACGACCTTCGTAGTTCATGTCCTGCCACTGACGAACCATGCCCAGAGAGCCGTTGTTCAGACACAGGATTTTTACCGGAATGCCGTACTGCAGACAGGTCGACAGTTCCTGGATATTCATCTGGATAGAGCCTTCACCGGTCACGCATACAACCATTTCTTCCGGGAAGTTCATCTTAATGCCCATCGCCGCCGGGAAACCAAAGCCCATGGTTCCCAGACCACCGGAGTTGATCCAGCGATTTGGCTTATCGAACTTGTAGTACTGCGCGGCAAACATCTGGTGCTGACCAACGTCAGAAGTCACGTAAGCGTCACCCTTGGTGGCCGCCCAGATCGCTTCGATCACTTCCTGCGGCTTCATCAGCTGCGAGTCGTTTTTCTCATAACGCATCGCATGACGCTGGCGCCATTCGTTGATCTGTTTCCACCAGGACGCAATGGCTTCAGCATCCGGTACTTCGTTGCTTTCATCCAGCAACGCCATCATTTCGTCCAGCACGTTGCCAACCGGGCCAACGATAGGTACATCAACGATGATGGTCTTGGAGATTGAAGACGGATCAATGTCGATATGAATGATCTTGGCATCCGGACAGAACTTGCTGGTCGCGTTGGTTACACGGTCATCGAAGCGCGCGCCAATAGCCAGAACCACGTCAGCGTGGTGCATGGTCATGTTCGCTTCATAGGTACCGTGCATACCCAGCATGCCAACAAAACGCTCGCCGGTACCCGGGTAAGAACCCAGCCCCATCAGCGTGTTGGTGCAAGGGAAATCCAGACGATCAACCAGCGCACGCAGTTTGTCGGAGCTGCCATCGATAATGACACCACCACCGGCATAAATAACCGGACGTTTGGCTTTCAGCAGCAACTCAACAGCCTTTTTGATCTGGCCGGAGTGACCACGCTGAGGTGGCGTGTAAGAACGCAGTTTGACCTTCTTCGGATAAACGTATTCGTAACGCTCATTCGGCATGGTCATGTCTTTCGGAATATCGATAACAACCGGACCCGGACGGCCAGTGCTGGCAATGTGGAAGGCTTTAGCCACCAGCTCAGGGATATCTTCCGGGCGACGCACGCTGAAGCTGTGCTTAACAATAGGACGTGACACACCCAGCATGTCGGTTTCCTGGAAGGCATCATCGCCCACCAGATGGCTCATCACCTGACCAGAAATGACGACCATAGGAATCGAGTCGGTAAACGCCGTGGCGATACCGGTAATTGTGTTGGTAGCACCCGGACCAGAGGTGACCATGACCACACCTGGCTTACCGGTTGCACGCGCATAACCATCAGCCATATGAGCAGCCGCCTGCTCATGACGGACCAGGACGTGTTTGACTGCGCTCTGCTTGTACAGCGCATCATAAACGTGCAGCAGCGAGCCGCCCGGGTAACCGTAAATATATTCGACGCCTGATTCATGCAGTGCACGAACCAACATTTCTCCGCCGGAAAGTAATTCCACCGTACTATCCTCTTCACAAGCCCGCAGGGGCGTGGGTAACTGAAATAACTGTGCGATTAGAGCCCGAAACACAAAGGCTCTCTCAGGCTGGATGATAAACTTGTAGTTTCTCATCAGAGTCCCGTTGCCTGGTCGAGGACACCGGGTCTGAAACTGGGTCGGAGATAACCGCACCAGAGGCTGTCATTGTCAGCGAGCGGGGCACTGGGTGGAGGCGCAGGCCGGCTGACAAAAGCGCGGTAATTCTAGCATTCCCGGTATTATTGTCTAGCAAAAAACCGCCCTAAATCCTTGACAAATCATACGGTTTTAATAATGTCCGGAGCAGGTCAGAGAAATTATTCTTTTCCTCAGGGCCTGTTGCCACTAAGTGAATCTGGCCTGCTGAGAACCAGTTTTTTTCAGAGCAAGGAGAGAGGAGTGATATTAGCGAGTTAAATGAATGACAAACGACGACGCTAATGGGGAAAACTGGCCTCAGCCCGAAGGGTTATGGCTAAAAATTCCTAATCCTGCGTTGCTGTTCGCTCGCTTAACCCGTTAGGCCACACTCTCAGCGCCTTGCCTGAGGAATTTTTAGCCGATAACAGGCCTGTTTAATTAGTGGTAACAGGCCCTAACAACGGATGTGTTTTATGCGTTTTTTTACTGCTTTTTTCGCTCTGCTGCTTGCTAGTGCAAGCCTGACGGTTCAGGCCGACAAAATGTACCGCTGGGTGGATGAAAATGGTCAGACCCATTTCTCCAGCCTGCCTCCCGCCGACAAGGCTAAAAATACTGAAGAATATAAAGTGCGGGTAAGCAAACCCGCCGACAAAGTCGATGGCTATAAAATCAACACCGGTAAAGAAAAAGAAACGGCGACAGAAACCAGTGAAAGCAGCGAGCCGAAGGTGAGTAAAGCCGAAGCCGAAGCAGCCTGTGCCAAAGCCCGGAAACACAAAGAAGTGGTGAGCACCAACTACAGCACCCGCTTCAAGCAGGAAGACGGCGAATATCGCCCGCTCTCTGATGAACAGCGGGCGCAGCAGATCAAACTGGCAGACGAGCAGATTGCCAAATACTGCAATATGACCTTTTCCAACAAAACCCGTAATCAGTAAGGCAGGATTAAGTCTGTATCCAGATCAGGCTGGCCATACGGCCGGTCTGACTCTGACGGCGATAGGAATAAAAACGTTCATCGCTGAAGGTACAGAATCCACCACCGGCAACCTCGGCCACGCCCGCCCGCAATAACTGCAGCCGCGCCAGCGCATAAATATCAGCCATCACCCGATCACCACGCCCGACACGGAAACAATGGTCCGGCGCCCACGCAAAGGCTTTACGTACCTCAGGCCCCACCTCGAAGGCGTCGGGGCCAATCGCAGGCCCAAGATACACCCGCACCAAAGAAGGATCAGGGAAGGTCGCCAGCGTGTTCAGCAGAATCCCGGCCGCCAGTCCGCGCCAGCCGGCATGGGCTGCGGCCACCTGCGAGCCATCAGCAGCGCAGAACAATACCGGCAAACAATCGGCGGTAAGAATGGCACAGGCCAACCCGGCACGGTCACTGAACTGCGCGTCAGCCTCGGGCACCACAGATTCACCACAGGCTTTAATCACCGTTGTGCCATGTACCTGAGATAACCATTGAATGCCCTGCACGCCCGGCAGTTGCTGCCACAAACGCTGGCGGTTAAGCCGCACCCGGGCCGCATCATCAGCAACGTGCAGAGCCAGGTTGTTATGTTCGTAAGGAGGTAAAGAAACACCACCCTCGCGGGTGGTAATCGCGGCACCGATACCCGTGGGCAGATCCCAGTCGGGTATCAGCAGACCAGACTCAGCGCTCGGCATCGGCTTCAAGCACATCGAGCAGGTGAATAAAATCCTGCGGCAGATCCACTTCCCACTCCATCCACTCGTCGGTATCCGGATGAATCAGGCCCAGCTTGCGCGCATGCAGAGCCTGGCGGCCAAAGTGCAGCAGCGTATCGCGCAGCTCCGGGCCGATGCCTTTGGTCAGACGGGTACGCGCCGCATAGGTCGAGTCGCCCACCAGCGGATAACCGATATGCGCCATATGCACCCGGATCTGGTGGGTACGGCCGGTTTCCAGCTTGAGACGAATATAGGTGTGGGTCGGGAATTTCTTCAACACACGGTAATGGGTAACAGCTTCTTTACCCATAGGGTTCACCGCCATTTTGGTACGCTGGGTACCATGACGGCCAATCGGCTGATCGACTTTGCCACCGCCGGTCATCACGCCCTGCACCACCGCTTCGTATTCACGCCCCATGGAGCGATCCTGCAACTGACCGACCAGATTGTTCTGTGCCTGCAGGGTTTTGGCGACCACCATCAGACCGGTGGTGTCCTTATCCAGACGGTGCACAATACCGGCACGGGGAATATTCTCCAGCTGCGGGCAATGATGCAGCAAACCATTCAGCAGCGTGCCGTCCTGATTACCGGCCGCCGGATGCACCACCAGATCGGCGGGCTTGTTAATGACGATGATATGGTCATCCTCATAAATGATGTTGAGCGGGATCTCTTCCGCCTGCCAGTTCCCCTCAGGCGCCAGCTCGGCTTCCAGAATCAGGGTTTCACCGCCAGTGAGCTTATCGCGGCCGCGCCACGGCTTGCCATCGACCGTCAGCTGGCCGTCTTTGATCCATTGCTGCAGGCGCGAACGGGAATAGTCGGGAAATAACTGGGCAGCGACCTGATCAAGACGCTTGTTTCCCATGTCGAAGGGAACTTCTACCCTGTTTGAAATCTGATTGGACATAAACTCTCTGAGATTAGCTGTATGGCTGCCGCGACGATCGGCTGTATCCCGCTAACAGCCAGTGCTGTCAGTTGGGGCTATGCGGGGACTGTGTTTTAATACGGCACATTCGTAAACCGGCACATTGCCAAGTATATCGACAATCAGGAATGCACTCCATGAACTCCCGTTCGCTGTTGGTTATTTTTACCCTGCTACTCTGCGCCTGCTCAGGAAACCCCGACAAACCTCAGGAACTGACTGAGCGTGAGTACTACGAACAGGCGCGCGAGTCGCTGGATAACAATAACTTTCTGTCGGCCACCGAAAAGCTCCGCCAGCTGGAATCCCGCTATCCGTTCGGGCGTTACGCCGAGCAGGCGCAGCTGGAGCTGATTTACGCTCAGTACATGATGTCTGACCTGGAAGCGGTACTGGCCACCACCGAGCGTTTTATCCGTTTGCATCCTCTGCATGAACAGGTCGATTACGCCTATTACATGCGCGGCCTAGCCACTTATGAGATGGGTTTTGCCTTTGCCGAGCGTTATTTTGACAGCGAAATCGCCCAGCGTGACCCAACACCCATGCAGGATGCCTTCAACCATTTCTCCGACCTGCTGATCCGCTTCCCCGACAGCCCGTATACCGCCGATGCCCGGGCGCGCATGGTGTACCTGCAGCAGCGTATGGCCTCCCATGAAATCGGAGTGGCGCAATATTATATGAAGCGCCATGCTTATCTGGCCGCCGCCAACCGTTGTGAGAACGTTCTGCTGCACTATCAGAAAACCCCGGCCGTTGCCGATGCGCTGGCGATTCAGGTTGAAGCCTACCGCCTGCTGGGTCTGAATAAAGAATCAGAACAGGCACTGGCACTGCTGAAGCTGAATTACCCGCAGCATCCGCAATTAAAAGACGGTGAATTTGAAGACAGCGGCCTGGCTATGGTTGACCGCCGTTCGTTCTGGAACATCATCAGTTTTGGTTTGCTGGACTGAGCCGCCAGCGACAAATATACAGACACAAAAAAGCCCGCGATTGCGGGCTTTTTTGTGAATTAAATTCCGGCTTTCCAGCCATTGGTCACCGGATAACGGCGGTCACGGCCAAAGCCACGCTGAGTTACGCGCACTCCAATGGGTGCCTGACGGCGCTTGTATTCATTAACGTCGACCAGACGCAGCACGCGCAGCACGTCGTCACGGGTAAAACCGGCACTGATGATGGCTTCGGCACTCATATCACGCTCAATATAACGCTCAAGAATGGCATCCAGCACCGGATACGGCGGCAGGCTGTCTTCGTCTTTCTGATCCGGCGCCAGTTCCGCCGATGGCGGACGGTCAATCACACGCTGTGGAATCACCGGCGAGATTGAATTCCGGTATTCCGCCAGGGCGAATACCTTGGTTTTGTAGACGTCTTTTAAAGCGCCGTAACCACCGGCCATATCGCCATACAGGGTGGCGTAACCCACCGCCATTTCGCTTTTATTGCCAGTGGTCAGCACCATGTAGCCGCTTTTATTCGACATCGCCATCAGCAGTACACCGCGACAGCGTGACTGCAGGTTTTCTTCGGTGGTATCCACCGGCAGACCGGCAAACTCACCCGCAAGGGCCGCCATAAATTCACGGTACATGGGTTCAATGGAGATCGACTGGTAGCGCACGCCCATGGTTTCGGCCTGTTCTGCCGCGTCTTCTTTGCTCATGCCAGAGGTATAGGTAAACGGCATCATCACCGCCTGCACCCGCTCGGCACCTAACGCATCCACCGCAATGGCCAGTGTGAGCGCGGAGTCGATACCACCGGACAGCCCCAGCAAAACCCCTTTGAAACGGTTTTTATTGACGTAATCGCGCACACCGAGCACCAGTGCCTGATACAGACTGGCCAATTCACTGTCCGGCTCTGCCGACTGTGCTGAAACCGCCTGCAGCTTACCCGAGTGGTAATTCACCAGTGCCAGCGATTCGCTAAAGGATGGCATCTGCAGCACGCGCTCACCATCGGCGGCGACCGCAAAAGAACCGCCATCGAACACCAGTTCATCCTGCCCGCCGACCTGATTCACATACAGCAGCGGTACATTCTGACTGCGGGCATGTTGCTGCAGCAGAATCAGGCGCTCCCCATGCTTACCCAGATGGAAGGGCGAAGCGTTCAGGTTAAGAATCATTTCCGCACCAGCTACAACACTCTGCTCCACCGGCCCCTGGTGCCAGACGTCTTCGCAGACGGTCAGGCCGATACGATGCCCCAACAAATCAATAACACAGGGCTGATCACCAGCGCTGAAATAACGCTGTTCATCAAATACCTGATAATTCGGCAGGCACTGTTTGGCATAGCGCCCGAGACATTCGCCCTGATACCAGACACCGGCACAGTTATAGAGCTTGCCCTGCTCGCGCCACGGGAAACCAACGGCGATGGCGATGTTATGGCTGGCAGCGGCAATCTGCTGTAAAGCTTCTTCTACACGCGGCTGAAGGCTCGGACGCAGTAATAAATCTTCCGGCGGGTAACCGGTTACCGCCAGCTCGCTGAATACCACCAGCTGCGCCCCCTGCTGTTGTGCCTGCTGTGCAGCCTCAACAATACGCTGGCCATTGCCGGAAATATCTCCGACCAGAAAGTTGTGCTGTGCCAATGCGATGGTAAGTGACTGTGACATACTCTCGGGTTACCCTGACGAATTTGCGCGTATTGTCGAAAAATTACCGGGCCGAAGCAATCATCAACGCACTGGCCGGCGCTTTTCGCCTGATATTTATACTTAAGGAGCCCCTGTGGCACGCTGGTTTAAATCCACTGAACTGGTTGTACGTGGCAACCGCCTGCTGCGCTTTTACAGCTATTATTCGCTGTTCCTTTCCCTGTTGCTGATCATTACTGATGCTATCGACCTGCAGAACGTAATTATTGGTGGCAAGCTGCCACATATTTTTCTGGTGGCATCATCAATCTATGTGATTGTCGCCTCAGGTTTTGCCGCAATCGCCAACCGTGAACCGGACCCGCAACAGGCCACCAGCTATGTCTTTGCTGAAATCGCTATTCTGGCCACACTGATGCATGCCTCCGGCGGTCTGGATACCGGCTTTTCCAGCCTGATTCTGATTCCGGTCATGATGTCCAACCTGCTTGCTCCCGGCGTTCTCGGCTATGGGGTAGCCGCCTGGACAACCATTGCCGTGTTTTATACTCAGCACCTCTGGCCCGGTAACTACAACACCCAGGAAATTGTAAACTCCGGTTTGTATGGCTTTTTATGCTTTATCCTCGCCTGGCTAACCCAGACACTGTCACGTCGTCTGAACAGTGCCTTAACTCTGGCCTCTGATCAGGCGACCCGCATTAAACGTTTACAGCGTTTCAGCCAGCAGGCACTGCTGGAACTGCCCAACGCCGTCATCGCCTGTGATATCAATAATCTCATTCTGTTTTATAACCAACAGGCGAGACAGTGGTTCAGCCTTGCAGAAGGGGCACCGCTGCCACCGGCGTTACTGAAAGCCGAAGCCGATCAGGTTATTGAAGTGCGTAACGAAAAACTGATGTTCCGTCGTGTGGCTCTGAATGGTTCCGAGCCCGGTGATTATCTGATTTATGTTGAAGAAGCCGCACGCATTGCCGCCGAGGCTCAACAGTTCAAGCTGGCATCATTAGGGCGTCTGACCGCCTCCATCGCCCACGAGATACGCAATCCGCTCAGCGCCCTGCGCCAGGCATCACAGCTGCTGGCAGAAACACCCTATCTGCAGGAAAGTGAACAGCAACTGACCCAGATCGTTGAACAACATTGCATGCGTATCAACCGTACCATCGAGGATATTCTGCAGCTGTCCAGACGCAATAAAGCCGTTGCCGAAACCCTGCGTCTGGCCCCCTGGCTGCAGCATTTTCACGATCAGTTCCGCAACCTGACCAGCGGTCAGAGCTTTCATTTCAGCGTGCACTGCAACGACAGCCTGCTGGTGCAATTCGATCCGGATCATCTGCAACAGATTCTGCATAACCTGTGCGCCAATGGTCTGCGCTATGCGATTAAATCTGCACCGGATAATGCGCGCCTTACCCTTATTGCCCAAACCTTAAATGAACGTCAGGTACAGCTGGATATTATCGATAATGGCAGTGGTGTTCCGGCCGAACAACGCACCCACCTGTTTGAACCCTTTTACACCACCGAACATAATGGCACCGGACTCGGACTCTATTTATGCCGCGAACTGTGCGAAGCAAACCAGGCCCATATCCAGTATCATCCGATACCCAACGGAACCTGCTTCCGCATCATAATGCGAACATCCTGAGCCAATTGCGCCACAGAACGGACACTGTTGTATGAATAAATTTGCCGCCCTGATTATTGACGACGAACCCGACATCCGTGCCCTGATTGCACTGACGCTGAAGCGCATGGAACTGGATTGTTATCAGGCAGGAAGTGTCAGCGAAGCACTGACGTTATTGCAGGAACGTCCTTACCATTTCTGCATCACGGATATGAAATTACCGGATGGTAACGGCCTGGATCTGATTCAGCTGTGTAACACCCGCCATCCGGACATGCCGGTCGCCATGATCACCGCTTACGGCAATATGGAACTCGCCGTCAACGCGCTGAAAGCCGGCGCCTTCGATGTGGTGGCCAAACCACTGGATACCGACCGCCTGCGTGAACTGGTCAAAGCCGCCCTGCAGCTGACCAAGGTGCCGGCCAATATTGAAAACCTGCCTTCTGCCGACGGCCTGCTTGGCCAGTCAGACGGCATGCGCACGCTGAAAGAAAAAATATTCAAAGTGGCCCGCACCCAGGCACCGGTATTTATATTCGGTGAGTCCGGCACCGGCAAAGAACTGGTAGCACGTTTGATTCATCACCAAAGCGCCCGCATGGAGCAGCCGTTTATCGCCGTTAATTGCGGCGCTATCCCGCGTGATTTAATGGAGAGCGAATTCTTCGGTCACGCCAAAGGCAGTTTTACCGGCGCCAGCAGCGAAAAGGCCGGTTTTTTCCGCGCAGCCAATGGCGGCACCCTGTTCCTTGATGAAGTCGCCGAACTGCCACTTGATATGCAGGCCAAACTGCTGCGCGTAATTCAGGAAAAAGCGGTGCGCAGCGTTGGTTCCGAATTTGAAACACCGGTCGATGTGCGCATACTCTGCGCCAGCCACAAAGACCTTGGAGCACTGGTCAAAGCCGAAGAATTCCGTCAGGACTTATATTTCCGTCTTAACGTGATCCAGATTAACGTACCGCGTCTGGCCGACCGGGCAGAAGATATTCCAATGCTGATCCGGCATTTCATCCGTAAATATTCTCAGGAATGGGGCATGCCGGAGATTATGCTGGAAGAAAACGCACAGCAGGCACTGCTGGCCTACCACTATCCGGGGAACGTACGTGAGCTGGAAAATATCCTGCAGCGTGCCGTCACCCTTGCCGAAGGTGACAGCATCGGCCTCAGTGACCTGAGCCTGAGCAAACCGATCAGCGAAGAGCCGGACAACAATAATCCACGCATTGAAACCAACAACCTAGAAGCCTACCTCGAGAACATTGAGCGCCGCGCCATCACCCAGGCACTGGAAGCCACGCGCTGGAACAAAACCGCCGCCGCCGAAAAGCTCGGCATCAGCTTCCGCGCGCTGCGTTACCGCTGTAAAAAACTGGAGATAGATTAAATTTCCAGATCGTTAAAGCAGCTCTGACATCAGGCCTGAGACTGAACCGAAAAACAAAATTTCAGCCTCAGGTCTGAGTGACACCAGCATAGCGGACACTAGAGTATTGAAAGCGGTGCCATGGACAGGCGCCGGCAACACTCACCTCCCGAACGGACTCAGGAGTTACTATGCATACCAATCAACACATCAAAGCCTTTACGCTTGTTGAACTGATAACAACAACCCTTATTGCAAGCCTGCTTCTCTTTGTCGGCATGCCTGCCTTTAACCGGTTTACAGAACGCCTGACTGCCGGACAACGCATATCTGAACTACAACAGGCAGTCGGCTATACACGCGCAAGTGCAATCAATAATCTGCAACGAACAACAATGTGCCCTCTCGACAGCAGCAAGCGCTGCGGCCAGGACTGGAATACAGAACTCAGTATATTTCTCGACCCGAATGAGAATAACCAGCTGGACAGTGGCGAACACCTGCTACAGCAGCTGGAGCCAACCCGGGCTGGTAACGATTTCAGAAGCTATACCGGCAGCTCTATCAGCTTTGACCCCCGGGGATTTTCCGGATTCCACAACGGATCTTTAGGCTATTGTTTTCCCGGAAGTAAACCTATCGGAGCTGCATTCATAATCTCCAGAATGGGACGTATCCGGCGTGGTCTTGATACAGACGCAGATGGCATAGAAGAGACTGCATCTGGCCAAAATGTGCCATGTCGCTGAATTGATCGTGAACTGAGTCTCAGTCCGACAACCACTGGTCTATCTACTATGACCGCTTGTCTTGCGGGGGTTCTCCACAACAGCAGAACTGCCTAAAGTACACTCAGATATTTCCCTTACTCCGACCACCGGATACAGATATGAACTCACGATTCCGTCATCAACAAGGCTCCGCACTTCTGGTCAGCCTCGCCGTTCTGACTGCCATCACTCTCGGTGCGATGGTCGCTATGCAGCGATCCACGGTTCAGATCCGGATGATCAGTAATCTGCAGCATCAGCAGGAGATTACCAACGCTACATTAGGCACACTGAACTATCTGTATGATCAAATGGAAAATAATGGCGCACTACAAAACGACATACTGATCAAAGCTGAAAGTCTCTACAAAGCCTCCTTGGCTGACCCTGCGATCAATACCTCATTCAATCCCTTTACCGAATTCAAGGCCAGTCTCACTCAGCCTTCGTTCAACAGCAAGAGTATCGCCACTGGTGGCATAACGGCCAGTGCCCGTAATCTCCCCGTTCCTCCGGGAACAAGCTTTTACTTGAAAGGCAAAGGAGGCTGCGGTAATGGCTGCTCGGTAATGCACGCGGCGCTCAATGTTTCTACCGTCAGTACAAATGGTGCAATCAGTGAATCTCAGGAAATTGGCGTACGCCGCCTGATTCCCGGAGGAACTGGCCAATGATTCTTGTAACTCTTTTTATTAATCCCGAATTTTTACCAACCCGAGGTAAGAAACCATGAAGCTTTATTGGTTGTCTCTTATTGCTTTTGGACTGTTCAGTGGCCGTTTTGTTTATGCCGACGATACTGAAATTTATCGTAATACGACCAATCGTATTAACCCGAATGTTATCTTTTTAATTGATACATCCGGGAGTATGGCATTTAAAACTACAGGAGATAGTAAACCAGGGTGGAACGAAACCTCTAGAATCGAGACTGTTAAAAAATCAGCCATTGATGCCATTAAGAAATTAAGCACAAGCGAGCCCATTAATATTGGAATTATGCGATTCGACAACCGATACACAGCAAGAACAGATGGTCATGGTGGAGTCGTTATACAGCCTTTTACCGCAACGGATACTGAAACCAATAAGAATATTCTAATCAAAAAAATCAATGATCTGAGCCTTAGCAATATCGGAGGCGGAACTCCGGTAACGGAAAGCCTTGAGGAAGCAGCGCGATATTTACGAGGCGATAAAGCTTCATATGGAAAATACAGCTCAGGTAGCTACAGCGCGATAAAATCGTACTTTTCTTCCTATAATGGTAGCCTTCAGTACGATTCTTACACTGCATATAACTATGGAAGCAGCTCAGGTAGCCTAGTTCAGATAAATGGTAATCAATACTACAAATCACCTGTAACGGCAACCTGTCAAAAAAATCACATTGTATTGTTTACTGATGGCGCACCAAGCGCAGATAGCGAATCTGACTCAAACGTTCAAACATTAGTGGACAACCTTACTTTTCCAGCCAACTCTGGTTTATCAGACTCTTGCAGTTTCAACAAAGACAGCTCCTCCTGTGCCGAGGAGTTAGCATACTGGCTTCAAAAAAATGATCATTTTAAAGATGCAGATTTAACCGGAAAATCAGATCCGAATGCAGCTGAAATTGATCAACCAATTTACGTTCATACGGTAGGTGGATTCTCTGGCATCAATGAGTTTGGAAAGAAACTATTAAATGATATTGCCAAATACGGCCACCCCCTGACTGCTGAGCATTTAGAATCGGATGGCAAAACATCAAAGCATTACTATTCCGCCAGCGATGAAACTGAGTTAACCGAAGCATTAATCGAAGTATTTGGTGGCATATCTAATTCAGCAGGAAACTTTGCAGCCCCAGTGGTCGCGGTAAATGCTTTCAACAGCCTTGAACACCGCGATGAGCTTTATTACTCCGTATTTCAACCCGCAGAAATTCCTGGTTGGTCGGGCAATATAAAACGCTACCGTATGAATTCTAAAGGCGAAATTCTTGATTCAAATAATATTGCAGCAATTGATCCTGCCACCGGATTTTTTAAAGATTCATCCAAAAGTTTCTGGACTTTAGGCTCCGCTGACGGCTCCGTTGTAACCAAAGGGGGTATGGCTAACCGTTTATCGGCAGATCGTAAAATATACACCCGCCTTTCTGGCTATGGTGATATTGTTTCCACGTCAAACCTTGTACACGAAAGCAACTCGAATATAACAAGTACTATGCTGGATGATTTTCTGCCAACAGGTTATACCGTGGATAATACTGCCAGGACTAATATTCTGAAATGGGCCAGAGGAATTGATCCCAGCACCGGCGATGCAAGGAAAACAATGGCCGATCCATTACATGGCAACCCGGTTTTAATCACCTACCGTGACTCTCCGACAGAAACGTCTGACGTTTTGTACACGGGAACGAACGTTGGCTATATCCATGCATTAAACCCGGATGCAACAACCCCTGGTGAACTCTGGGCTTTTATCCCCAAGGAACTTTTACCAAATCTCGCCGTATATCAGCAAGGAACAGCCAGATTCCTGAAAGCCTATGGCATCGATGGCCAGCTTAGCATTTACCATAATGATATTAATGCCGACCGAATTATTGACAGTAGCGAAACAGCTTATCTGGCCGCAGGTATGCGCCGCGGTGGATCCAGCTACTACCTGCTCGACATCTCAAAGAAAACCGCCCCGAAACTTGTCAGTCAGATAAATAGTGGTGATTCCGGATTTGAGGAACTTGGCCAGACCTGGTCCAAGATGACTTCTGCTACGGTCATGTGGAAAGGTATAAAAACACCGGTCTTCTTCTTTGGCGGTGGCTACGATACAGACGAAGATAATGCCAAAACCCGTATCACCCATGATAAGGGCAATGCTATTTATATGGTTAAAGCGACCACTGACAGTAACGGTAAAGCGTTTGATTTGCTCTGGAAAGTAACTGGCCGTTCAACCAACAGTCAGGGTTTAAGTCTAAGCGATATGAAGTCCAGCTTTGCCGGAGACCTTACACTGGTTGATAACGATGGCAATGGAACGGTTGATTTAATCTATGCGGCCGATGCGGGTGGCCGAATTTGGCGGTTCGATATTGACAGTAGCAATACCAGTGCAAACAACTTTGCGACCGGCGGGATAATTGCCGATTTTAATGATGGCACAGAATCCGGCAACATTCGCTTCTATACCCAACCGGATGTGGTTTATACCGACTACGGCCTGTTTGAAAGTGTAGATCCGAATGATCCAACCAATGTTATTGCCAAAAAAGAGGGGCGCTATCAAATCGCGATAGGCTCTGGTTTCCGCGCAGGTCCACTGAGCACCAGCGTTAAGGGCAAGATTTTTGTAATTAATGACTTTAATACCACCAGTGTTCCGACCAGCGGTTACAGTAAAAAATCTGTTACTGATCTGGCGAATTACAAAAATTTCTCCAGTGCAAGTTACAGCCAAATACGTAATGGCTTTTACTACGAACTGACCAGATCCGGAGAGAAGGTGTTAAGTACAACACTCACGGTTAATAATGTAATTTATATTCCAACATTCCGGCCATCTGATTCAACGGTGAACATCGGTTGTGAACCAGATACTGGTCAGGCCAGTTTAATTAAAATTGAGCCCTTAAGCAGCCCACAAACAACTGAACGAAAAGTCACGACTACTGACTTGAATCAGGGCGGCATCGTGCCTAAACCTATTCTGGTTTTTCCTCCTGCCGACCCAACAACCAAGAAACCATCTGAACCAGTGATTGCTATTGGTACAGAAATTCCCCCGGTAAGTGGCGACTTCAATGCTTTCCAGCAGACTTATTGGAAGGAAAACTGATCAATGAAAAGCGGTACGCGAAAAGGCTTCACGCTGGTTGAAATGATGATAGTCATTGCTATTGCAGCCATACTCCTCATGGCTGCACTGCCTGCAATGCAAAGCATGTCGGCTAATAGTCTTGCTGATCGCCTGTACAGAGACTTAGAGCTTGATTTACGCTACGCAAGAAGCCAATCCTCTACAACAGGACAATCTGTAAGCTTTGAACCGGTAGACAGCTGGAAGGGCGGATGGAAAGTCACGGATGTCAGTACGAATACAGTCCTTAGAGAAAGAAAGCTGACCCTGGCTGCCAATACGTTATCCAGCGTCACATTAAAAACCGGAAGTCCGTTAATTTTCGACCCTAAAGGACGAACCAACGCTGATGCGACAATATCCATTTCGGTTCCAGAGTGTTCTGGCCAGAGGAAAAGAACACTCCTTGTCAATCGCATCGGCCAGGTCATTCTGACAGGAGTAGCAAAATGCTGAGGAAACAAAGCGGTATCACTATGATTGAAGTGATGGTTACGCTGGCAATAACCACAACTGGTTTATTAGGCATCAGTGCATTGCAGTTGCAATCTAACAGAGCAGCCCAGGATTCCGGTAATCGCTCACAAGCAGTATGGATGCTTGAAGATCTGGCAAGTCGTATAAATTCAAACAGCACAGCTCTTGTCAACTACAACACCAATGGTGTTTACGCCTGTGGCAATGTGCCAACCCGATGCGCGGATTACGACGAGAAAGGCAGTAAGAAAGATGCCGAGATCTGCACGGCTACCGAGGTGGCTGCTTTTGATTTATGGGATGTTGCCTGCACAAAAGGTAATACAATTAACGGGGAAATTGTTCGCCAATCTTATGCTGATTTTATCAGCAACCCAAGATTGTCAATCACGGTAAATGCTGCCAATAAGCAGGCTACACTTTCTCTGACCTGGGATGTCAGGACATCGGGAAAAGATGCTGGCGGGAACACACTGTATTTTTCAAATGAAGGCACTACAGATCGAACAGCCACAATTACACGGCAGGTACAGCTATGAACAGAGCTCGTCAATCCGGGATGACATTAATTGAGTTGATGCTTGCCGCTGCGCTGAGCGTTGTTATTTCCTATTTCATTATGAACATTATGATCACCAGTGCCCGTACAGCGTCGACAGCAGAAGGTTTGTCACAGGCACAGGAAACCGGACGATTAGTAATGGCCTGGCTTGATAAAGAAATCGCAACTGCAGGCTATAACAGTGATTACCAGTCAAGCATCAGCGTTGCACCACTCGCGGAGTTATGTACAACCGCCGCGGTTCCCCCTGCCAATTCTGCGCATTGTACTTTTGAAACATCAAGCAACAATACAGGTGGTGATCGCTTAGCGATTCGCCGCTCAACCGGTGGCTTAACAGCCTCTCAAAAGGATTTGCAAACCTGTGGAGGTGAAGCCCTGGCTACCTCCATTACCGATAATATGACGCCAGTGATCGATGTTTATTGGGTAGAGCCCAATACCGGTGATACTGATCTATCAAACGATTATCAATTCCGCTGTGCAACTTATGATGAAGGTGGTATTAGACAAGGCAGCGCACAAACTATCGCTAATGGCGTTGAAAGTATGCAACTACTGGTTGGCGTAAGTGATGGATCCGGAAGCGGCAGTGTTGTCAATTTTGTTTCTGCGGATAAAGTCGCCGACTGGTCAGCTGTTACCGCCGTGCGATTAGCGATTCTTACCCGGGAGTTCAATGAAAATAATACCCTGCCAAACGATACCCGGGTATTTGGTTTACTGGATTCAACAACAGCTCCTTATACCGACACTATTGCACGCTACGTACAAAACGGTACAGTTTGGTTTCCAAATACAAAGAGAATGTGATGAATACTTTAATAAACAGCAAAGGTATTACAATACTTGAACTGATGGTAACGCTGGCGATCGTCGCAATTCTGGCATCCGCAGCTATACCTTCATACCAAAATTATTCTATGCGCGGCAACCGCAGTGATGGCATAGAAAGCATACATGCTATCTTGAGTGCCCAAGAGCGTTATTATGCTGACAATATGACCTATGCCGATTCCTTGACCAAACTCGGCATGGGAAGCACTTCATATACAACCCCTAAAGGTTATTACAAAATCACCGTCGAGAAATGTGGAGCCATGCCATACACTCAGTGCGTGCAACTTGTAGCTACTCCCCCTCAGGGAAATAGCCAAGAGAAAGATGGTATTTTAATTTTCAATACCACAGGTAAGCAGGTTAAAAAGCTTGGGTCTACTGAAGTAGACCTCTAATCGACGGTATTAAGCCGCAACTCTTTCGGCAAAGAAAACACCACATTTTCCGGGCGACCCTGCATTTCCTGCGGGGCTTCTCCGCCCAGAGCAACCAGCTTGTTAACCACTTCGCGCACCAGTACTTCCGGAGCTGATGCTCCCGCGGTAATACCAACGGCCTTCACATCTTCCAGCCACTGCGGTTGGATTTCTGCGGCGTTATCAATCAGGTAAGCTTTCGCTCCCATACGCTCACCCAGCTCACGCAAACGGTTCGAGTTGGAGCTGTTCGGTGAGCCGACAACCAGTAACAAATCACAATCGGCGGCCAGATTCTTCACCGCATCCTGACGGTTTTGCGTGGCGTAACAGATATCGTCTTTACGCGGCCCCTGAATATTGGGAAATTTTACCCGCAGCGCATCAATTACACGCGCAGTGTCATCCATAGATAACGTCGTCTGCGTTACATACGATAGTCTGTCCGGATTATTTACAATCAGAGCTGCAACATCTTCTTCATCTTCAACCAGATAAATATGACCGCCCTGAGCATAATCATACTGCCCCATTGTGCCTTCAACTTCCGGATGACCTTTATGGCCAATCAGAATGCACTCACTGCCATCGGCGCTGTAGCGGCTGACTTCCAGATGTACCTTGGTCACTAATGGACAGGTCGCATCAAATACGCGCAAGCCACGATCTTCTGCGGTTTTTCGTACCGCCTGAGATACACCATGGGCAGAAAAAATAACAATGCTGTTATCCGGCACCTCATCCAGTTCATCGACAAAAATAGCACCACGTTCGCGCAGGCCATTCACCACAAATTTGTTATGCACCACTTCATGGCGCACATAAATCGGTGGTTCAAATAAATCGAGCGCACGGTTAACAATGTCGATAGCGCGATCAACACCAGCACAAAAACCCCGTGGATTAGCGAGTTTAATCTGCATTCTGAACCTCAAGAATCTGCACTTCAAACTGCAGGGTTTTACCCGCCAGCGGGTGGTTGAAATCAACAGTTACCCAATCGCCTTCCACTTTGCTGATAACGCCCGGCAGCTCTGCTCCCTGAGCGTCAGCAAAAGAGACCATTAAGCCCGGTGCAACCGGCATATCAACAGGGAAGCTGTTGCGCTTCATTTCCTGCATATTCTGCGGATTCGGCTGACCAAAGGCTTTTTCCGGCGGCACGCTGAAGGTCTTATGATCGCCGGTTGCCAGTCCCAGTAAATACTCCTCGAAACCTGGCAGCAGATTGCCATCGCCCAAAACAAAGTTAACCGGGCTACGTTCAAAGGTTGAATCAACAATCTGCTCATCGTCGATTTTCAACGCAAAGTGCATTGTGATTTTACTGTCTGCTGCAATGATTCCGACGGACATAATAACTACTCAATAAAAACTATATTTCAGGAAGCCTGACGACGTTCCTGCCAGATCTCGCGCACAACATCCAATGCCATCATCACAGCACCGACGGTAATTGCCGAGTCAGCCAGATTAAAAGCCGGAAAATACGAACGATCCCAATGTACGGAAATAAAATCGATCACATGACCATACACCAGGCGATCAAATAAATTGCCCAAAGCACCGCCTAAAATCAGCGCCAGCGCAACCGGCATCCAGATTTGTGTACGCGGCAAACGTTTCAGCCAGACAATCAGCATGACACTCACGCCAAGTGAAACAGCGGTAAAAAACCAGCGCTGCCAGCCAGACTCATCAGCGAGAAAACTGAAGGCCGCCCCACGGTTATACAGCAGGGTAAAATCCAGTACGGGCAATAAATATACCGGACGGCCATACGTCAGCATCATTTCGGCCAGCTGTTTGGTGGCGATATCCAGTACGAATACCGCCAGTGCCAACCAGAGCCAGATTAATGCTGAGCGGGACTGCTGAGAATTCGGCATTTATGCAAAACGACGGACTTCGCCATCGCCCTCCACGTTTTCCACACAACGGCCGCACAGCGTCGGATGCTGAACATTCTGACCAATATCATCGCTGTGGTGCCAGCAGCGCTCACATTTGTCATGTGCAGACGCTTTAACCTGCACTCGCAAACCTGTCAGCTCGGTTTCAACACCGGCTTCGGCGTTGAAATCCAGCACCTGAACACCGGAAGTAATGAGCACGAAACGCAGTTCATCACCCAGTTTTTCCAGCTGAGTTTTCAGTTCAGGCTGCGCGTAAATTTCTACTTCGGCACTCAGGCTCGCACCGATGATTTTATCGGTACGGGCTTTTTCCAACACACCGTTCACGGCAATTTTGGCGGCGATAATATCGGCCCAGAACGCATCATCAAAGGTGCTGGCTCCGGTGTCAGGGAAAGCGTTGTACCATTCGGCCAGCATTACCGATTCCTCGCGCTCACCGGCCAGACAACTCCAGATCTCTTCTGCGGTAAATGACAGAATCGGAGCAATCCAGCGGCTCATCGCTTCCAGCACGTGGTACAGAGCCGTCTGCGCACTACGGCGTGGCAGACCATCGGCTTTACAGGTGTACTGACGGTCTTTAATCACATCCAGATAAAAACCACCGAGCTCGCTGACGCAGAAATTCATCAGCGTTTTGGTCAGGCCTTTAAAATCATAGTTGTGATAAAAAGCGATCACTTTGTCCTGCAGCTGACGGGTGTAATCCACCATCCAGGCATCCAGCGGCAGCAACTCACTACCGGCAACCATATCGGTCTGCGGATTAAAGCCATTAATATTGGCCAGCAGGAAACGACAGGTATTACGCACGCGGCGATAGGCATCAGCGTTACGTTTCAGAATTTCTTTGGAAACCGTCATCTCACCGCTGTAGTCGGTATCAGCAACCCACCAACGCAGAATATCGCCACCCAGCTCGTTGATAACTTCCTGTGGTTCAACCGTGTTGCCCAGAGACTTCGACATCTTGCGGCCTTCACCATCAACGGTGAATCCGTGGGTAAGCACGGTTTTATATGGGGCTGTACCGTAAGCAGCAACACTGGTCAGCAACGAGCTCTGAAACCAGCCACGATGCTGGTCCGAACCTTCCAGATACATTTCTGCCGGGAATTTCAGACCATCACGCTCGCGTAATACGGCGGTATGCGTAACACCGGAATCGAACCACACGTCCAGCGTATCGTTAACTTTTACGTACTGTTCGGCATCGTCACCTAACAGTTCAGCGGCTTCGAGTTCAAACCAGGCATCGATGCCTTGTTCTTCTACTCGCTGTGCAACTTTTTCAATTAATACCGCAGAATCCGGATGCAGAGCGCTGGTTTCTTTATGCACAAATAATGCAATCGGCACCCCCCAGGTACGCTGGCGGGAAATACACCAGTCAGGACGATCAGTCATCATGCTTTCGATACGGGCTTTCCCCCAGCCCGGGCGCCATTCAACAGTATTTTCCACTTCATACATCGCCTGAGTCAGAAGACCCGCCTGATTCATGCTGATAAACCACTGTGGTGTGGCGCGGAAAATAATCGGTGTTTTGTGACGCCAGCAATGTGGATAGCTGTGCGTGATTTTGGCTTTTTTCAGCAGCGCGCCTTTTTCAGCCAGCAGACCCAGTACACGGAAATTACCTTTATCGGCGGTGCTTAAACCAGCCAGTTCCAGCGAATCCAGAGCCACGTTGCTGATAAAGTTACCAGCGCCATCAACCAGCATATCGTCTGATTTCACATCAAAGCGTTTGGACACCACAAAGTCATCCGCACCGTGCATCGGCGCAGTATGAACAGCACCGGTACCGGACTCTGCTGTTACATGATCACCGGTAATCACAGGCACATATTTCGCGCCGCCGTCTGCCGCTGGCATAAATGGATGTTGCACAACGAAAGGGGCTGTTGTCTGCCCATCCAACTGGCCAAAAACCGAACCTTTAGCTGTGGCGATCACCTCAAAACCATCGGCTGCAATGCCGTAGCGCTGCATGGCATCGTTCACCAGATCTGCGGCCAGCAGCAGAATTTCATCCTGTTCTTTCAGTAATACCAGCGAGTATTCCAGCGTCGGATGAACCGATACCGCTTCGTTAGCCGGCAGCGTCCATGGTGTGGTGGTCCAGATCACAATGCTGATTGTTTTTGCCGCCAGAGATTCATCAGCAGCAAAAGCTTTTAATAATGCAGCACTGTCTGCAAAGGCGAATTTAACGTCAATGGCGATGGATTGTTTATCCTGATATTCCACCTCAGCTTCGGCCAGTGCAGAACCACAGTCAGAACACCAGTTAACCGGCTTAAAACCTTTGTGCAGGTGACCGTTGTCGATGATTTTACCCAGCGTACGGATGATGTTGGCTTCGAATTTAAAATCCATGGTCAGGTACGGGTTTTCCCAGTCACCCAGTACCATCAGGCGTTTAAAATCGGTACGCTGGCCATCAACCTGCTCGGCTGCATACTCACGGCAGTGCTTGCGGAATTCGCTGGCGCTGACATTCACGCCAACTTTGCCGACCTTTTCTTCCACTTTTAACTCAATCGGCAGACCGTGACAGTCCCAGCCCGGTACGTAAGGCGAGTCTTTGCCGCTGAGCGTCTGTGATTTTACAATCACGTCTTTCAGAATTTTATTCACCGCATGGCCGATATGAATTTTACCGTTCGCGTACGGCGGGCCATCGTGCAGAATAAACTGATCACGGCCGGCACGGGCTTCACGAATTTTCTGGTACAGGCCAATCTGCTCCCAACGGGCGAGCATTTCCGGTTCACGCTGTGCCAGATTTCCGCGCATCGGGAAGTCGGTATCGGGCAAATTCAGCGTCGCTTTATATTGGCTTTCCACTTTATCGTTCATAGCTGCGTCACTTTTCTGAAAGTCTGAATTCGGTTCAAAATCGGGATGAATCGGGCAAGGCGGCAAAATAATGTCTGGCCGCTGTTTTATCGGCCGCAATGGCCTGCTTTAGTTCATCCAGACCAGAAAATTTCTGTTCTTCGCGGATTTTATGTAAAAACTCCACCGTTAAATGGCGGTGGTAGAGATCGCCCTGAAAATCCAGCAGGTGTACTTCCAGCGAAGGTTCCGGCTCTCCGCTGATGGTGGGCTTAACACCGCAATTGGCAACGCCCTGATATTTCTTGCCGCAGGCTTCGTCAATGGCACACACGGCAAACACACCAGTCAGCGGTAATTTACTGCGCCGCACCATCACATTGGCGGTTGGCGTATCCAGCATACGGCCCAGCTGACGGCCAAAGGCGACCCGGCCCGACATGCGGTAAGGGTGTCCCAGCAGATGCGCGACACGCGCCAGATTATTCGCGGCCAGCTCGCTGCGTATGCGGGTACTGCTGACCCGCTCGCCATCCACCTCAAAGGTGGAAGTATCCTGCACACGGAAGCCATGCTCCTGCCCGGCAGCAGCCAGTGCCTGATAATCACCGCTTCGGTCACAGCCAAAACGGAAATCATCACCGACAATCAGATGCTTAACACCTAAGGCAGAAATCAGAATATCGCGGATAAAGGCATCCGCCGGCATAGAGCGCAGCGTCTGGTTAAACGGCAGGCAAAGTACATAATCCACGCCCTGAGCGGCGAGATCCTGCAGCTTCTCACGCAGGTTAGCCAGACGTGGTGGTGCCACCTGAGGCGCAAAAAACTCCTTCGGCTGGGGCTCAAACAACATCACCAGCGTTGGCACCGAGTGTTGCTGCGCGACCGCTTTAAGCGCACGCAGAATCCCCTGATGGCCAAGATGCAGGCCATCGAAATTACCGATCGTAACCGCACAACCGCTGAAGTCTTCCGGAATGTTATGAAGCCCACGCAATAAGCGCATCTACAACCACTACCCGCCGAATACAAAGGGCCGGATTATAGCCAAATGACTGCTCAGGGAACAGCCATTTGGCCAGCCGTGTCATTTCAGAAAACTTCGCCACGCAGGTGACGCAAACGCAGGCCTGCTGCAATCAGCAAAGAAAAATACAGAGCAATGCCGGAGACAACGATCAGCGCCATCCAGCCAGCACGCAGTGAAGGCGACCATTCCAGCCAGCTCTGCGCCGGCCCCATCAGCCACCACATAAGTGCCGCCAGCGCCCCATTAGCCAGCGCCAGCTTACCGGCAAAAGACCACCACCCGGCCTGCGGCTGATAAACCCCCTGCTTACGCAGGCCGCGGTACAGCATATACACGTTAAAATAGGCCGACAGCGAGGTCGCCAGCGCCAGACCCGCATGAGCGAACGGGAAAACCAGAATCAGGTTCAGCACCATATTCACCACCATCGCCTGAATACCGATTTTTACCGGGGTTTTCGTATCCTGACGGGCGTAATAGCCCGGCGCCAGCACCTTAATCATCATAAAGGCCAGCAAACCACTGCCGTAAGCCTGCAGGCTCAGACTCATTTTTCCGACATCATAGGCCGTCACTTCTCCATGGAAGAAGATGGTCGACATCAGCGGCGTCGCCAGCAGCACCAGCGCCAGCGCTGCCGGCAGCGCAATCAGAAATACCATACGCACCGCCCAGTCGAGGGTACGGGAAAAGCTGTCCTTTTCATCCGCAGCATGACGACCCGACAGCGCCGGCAGAATCACCACACCGATAGCGATAGCAAAAACGCCCAGCGGCAGGTTGTTCAGGCGGTCGGAATAATACAGCCAGCTCACCGAGCCGCTCTCCAGAAAAGACGCCAGCAGAGTATCCAGCAACAGATTGATCTGACTGACCGATACACCAAACAGCGCCGGCACCATCAGACTGCCGATACGCTTAACGCCTTCATCTTTGGGCTGATATTGCGGGCGCACCAGCAGCCCCAGCCGCGCCACAAACGGCAGCTGAAATACCAGCTGCACCAGGCCAGCCAGACACACCCCCCAGGCCAGCGCAAACAACGGCTCTTCAAACCAGTCGGTCATCACCAGCGTGGCGAAAATCATGCACAGATTCAGCAACACCGGAGTAAACGCCGGTACCGCGAAACGGCCGTAACTGTTCAGTACGCTGGAAGCAAAGGCCGTCAGCGAAATAAACAACAAATAAGGAAAAGTGATACGCAGCAGATCGGCGGTTAAAGCAAATTTTTCCGGATCATTACGGAAGCCCGGCGCAAAAATCCAGGGTAGATAATCAGCAAACAACAGCGCCAGCAGCGTCACCGCCAGCAGCGCCGTTCCCAATACACCGGAAGTACGGGCAATCAGCAGCTGCACTTCTTCCAGCGGCCGCAGGCGGCGGTATTCGCTCAGCACCGGCACAAAAGCGACGGAGAAAGCCCCTTCGGCAAACAGACGGCGGAAGAAATTGGGAATTTTGAAGGCAACAAAGAAAGCATCGGCGCGGGCACCAAAATACTGCGCCACTACCACATCACGGATCAGCCCCAGCACCCGGCTGAGCAGCGTCATCAGGCTGACAATCGACGACGAACGCAGCAGGCCCAGACCTTTACCGGCTGGCTTCTGTTCGGCGGGAGTAGGGTCTTGCGGTTGCGTCATACGAGTCTCCATTTACCTGCGCGTATCATACGCAGCTACACCGGAAAGTCTGTAGGAAAGTCAGCCAGCGCCTGACACTATCCGCGCAGCAAACGACAGAAACAAAAAAACCCGCAAAAGCGGGTTTTTCGTCCGAACCGGAACGTTAATCAGAGATTAACCTTTCAGTGCGAAAACCTTAGCATTCAGACGACTCTTGATACGTCCAGCAGTATTCTTGTGCAGAATACCTTTGTTCACCATTTTGTCGATGTAAGGTTGAGTCTTAGTAAACGCAGCCTGGGCTTGGTCATAGTCGTTAGTCGCAACAGCAGCGTGTACTTTCTTAATGTAAGTACGCACCATTGAGCGCAGAGCTACAGTACGAGCACGACGTTTGATAGCCTGACGGGCGCGTTTACGAGAACCAGCGGAATTTGCCACAGTCGGCTCCTCAAAATTGGTTTATCAATCAAATCTAAGAGGGCCGGGATTATCCAGACATCCCGCCCCAGTGTCAACAAGGGCACCGCTTAAAAAGCAGTCCCTTCCCTTAATGATCAGTCGATGATCACTTTTGCAAAAGACTTCACCAGCGAATCCACGGCTTTCATCTGCTCCAGATACACTTCCAGCTTATCCAGCGGTAAGGCACAAGGGCCATCACACTTGGCTTCAGCCGGATTCGGGTGCGCCTCCAGAAACAGACCAGCAATCCCCAGAGCCATACCGGAACGTGCCAGCTGGAACGCCTGCTGACGGCGTCCATCGGCAGAATCGGCACGACCACCAGGACGCTGCAACGCGTGCGTGGCGTCGAAAATAACCGGCGCCATGGTCTTCATATCGTCCATACCCAGCATATCCACCACCAGGTTGTTATAACCGAAGCTGGAACCACGCTCACATAACATGACGCGCTCATTACCGGCTTCAGCAAACTTCTTGATGATATGGCGCATTTCATGCGGCGCCAGGAACTGCGGCTTCTTCACGTTAATGGCCGCACCGGTTTTGGCCATAGCCACCACCAGATCGGTCTGACGCGCAAGAAACGCAGGCAGCTGGATAACATCCACCACTTCAGCCACAGGTGCGGCCTGATAAGGTTCGTGTACATCGGTGATCAGCGGTACGTTAAAGGTCTTTTTGATTTCTTCAAAAATCTTCAGACCTTCTTCCATGCCCGGACCACGGTAGGAATTGATCGAGGAGCGGTTAGCCTTGTCAAAAGATGCTTTGAACACATACGGAATGCCAAGCTTTTCCGTTACTTTTACGTAGTGTTCACAGATCTGCATTGCCAGGTCACGGCTTTCCAGCACATTCATGCCGCCAAACAAAGTGAAAGGCGCGTCATTACTGACGTTAATACCGGCTACGTTTACGGCCTCGATCATGTTATTCCTCTGCTTATTCTTACTTTTGCTTAACGCACAGCCCAAGTGCTGCGCCAAAGTTACAAGACTACCAGATTATCGCGGTGAATAATCTCCGGCTCGGCAATATACCCCAGAGCCTGCTCCAGCTGCGCAGTCGGTGTGCGCACAATTTTCTGAGCGTCAGACTGGTTGTAATTGACCAGACCTTTAGCCACCAGATTGCCCTGCTCGTCTTTACAGGCCACCACCTGGCCACGTTCAAATTTACCGCCAACCGCCACCACACCAATCGGCAGCAGACTGCGGCCACCTTCGCGCAAGGCTTTAATCGCCCCGGCATCCAGCACCAGTTCACCATGGGTCTGTAAATGCCCGGCAATCCACTGCTTACGCGCCGCCACCGGCTCTTTATCAGCCAGTAACATAGTACCCAGCACTTCACCAGCCCGCAGACGGGTTATGACGTTATCAATACGGCCACCGACAATCACAGTGTCCGCACCGGAACGCGCCGCCAGTTTGGCCGCACGGATCTTGGTGATCATGCCACCACGTCCTAACACACCGCCACCACCGGCCATCGCCATATACTGCGGATCGGAGGCACGGCCTTCGGCAATCAGCTCAGCACCTGGGTTTGAACGCGGATCCGCGGTAAACAGGCCCAGCTGATCGGTCAGAATCACCAGCACATCGGCTTCCACCAGATTGGCAACCAGCGCACCAAGGGTATCGTTATCGCCGAATTTGATTTCGTCAGTAACCACGGTGTCGTTCTCATTGATCACCGGCACCACACCCAGACTGAGCAAAGTGCGCAGGGTACTGCGGGCATTAAGGTAACGCTTACGGTCACTGAGATCGTCGTGCGTCAGCAGAACCTGTGCGGTAGCGCGCTTGTGACCAGCAAAAGCCGTTTCATAGGCCTGCACCAGCCCCATCTGCCCGACCGCTGCAGCAGCCTGCAGCTTATGCACTTCGTCCGGACGCTTGCTCCAGCCCAGACGGGTCATGCCTTCTGCCACCGAACCCGATGATACCAGCACTACTTCGTGCCCCTGCTGCAGCAAAGCTGCAATCTGATCCACCCAGCTCTGCATACCTTCACGATTCAGACCACGGCCATCATTGGTCAGCAGCGCGCTGCCGATTTTAATGACCCAGCGCTTCTGTTGCGCCAGCTTCTGCCGGGTTTCCTGCCACTCCACAGCCGTCATTGCTTTCTGCCTGTTGCTCTCTGCGACTGCTCTTTCGAGCGTTATGGTTAGCCGCGATTATTCGCGGGTATAAATAACTTCCACGTCGTAATCGTCATCATCATCGTCATCCTGATCCAGCTCGCGCTGCTGACGACGGCGCTCGTGCAGATACTCGATATGCTCACGCGCTTCGGCTTCAACCTGTGCACGCTCTGCCTGTAACTGCTCGGCAAATTCTTCATCTTCCTGGGCACGTAAACGACGCTGCTCAATGTATTCCATGATGTCGCAGCTGATTTTAAACGTACCCTCGCGGTTAATCGCGGCAATACGGTATACCGGCCCCTGCCACTGCAGGCGGTCGATAACGTCCTGACAACGCGCTTCGCGTTCTTCTTCCGGCACCAGATCCAGCTTATTCAGTACCAGCCAACGGTCACGCTGCGCCAGTCCCGGCGAAAACTGCTCCAACTCGTTGCTGATGGCCTGTACGTTTTCCGCCGGATCGGAATCATCAAAGGGGGCCATATCAACGATATGCAGCAACAGATGAGTACGCACCAGATGCTTGAGGAAACGCGTCCCCAGACCGGCACCATCAGAGGCGCCAGGAATCAGACCCGGAATGTCCGCCACCACAAAGCTGCGGTGCGCTTCGACAGATACCACACCCAGATTCGGCACCAGCGTGGTAAACGGATAATCCGCCACCTTTGGCTTGGCTGCAGAAACGGCACGGATAAAGGTCGATTTACCGGCATTCGGCAAACCCAGCAGACCTACGTCAGCGAGTACTTTCAGCTCCAGCTTCAGGTTGCGTGATTCGCCCGGCTGACCCGGTTTGGTTTGGGTCGGCGCCTGGTTGGTACTGGATTTGTAACGGGTATTGCCCAGACCATGGAAGCCGCCACGGGAAACCATCAGCAGCTGACCATGTTCGGTCAGGTCGCCCAGCGTTTCACCGGTGTCTTCATCAATAGCCGTCGTTCCGACCGGCACTTTCAGATAGAGGTCAGCACCTTTATAACCGGTACAGTTACGGCTGGAACCGTTCTTACCGTTTTCGGCCTGATAATGGCGCGTGTAACGGTAATCGATCAGGGTGTTCATGGCGTCATCGGCTTCCAGAAAAACCGAACCACCATCACCACCGTCACCACCGTCCGGGCCACCTTTAGGGATGAACTTTTCGCGACGGAAGCTCATACAGCCATTGCCGCCCTTGCCCGCCTGAACGGTAATTCGCGCCTCGTCGACGAATTTCATGCCTTATATCCTCTTGAATGCAAACAAAAACGCCCTGACTTCAAAGTGAACTTTGCAGCCAGGGCGCTCGGGTAAGTCGTGCAGCGATTAAGCGGCTGGAACGATACTTACAAACTTACGGTTTTCCGGACCTTTTACCTCGAAGGTAACAACGCCGTCTGCAGTAGCAAACAGAGTGTGGTCACGGCCAACTTTAACATTGGTACCAGCGTGGAAACGGGTGCCACGCTGACGAACGATGATGCTGCCTGCTTTTGCAGCCTGGCCACCAAACAGTTTGACACCAAGGCGTTTACTCTCGGAATCACGACCGTTACGGGTAGAACCACCAGCCTTTTTGTGAGCCATTGCTTTTCTCCTGTTTTGGGGTCACTGCAACACTGCGGATGCGGCGGTTTGGCAAACCGGCACGGACCCCGGACTTAATTCAGATAATTAGCCAGCGATGCTGGTGATTTTCAGTTCAGTGAACCACTGACGGTGGCCCATTTGCTTCATGTGGTGCTTACGACGCTTGAACTTCAGAATCTTCACTTTCTTGTGACGACCATGAGCAACGACTTCAGCAGTCACTTTAGCGCCTGCAACAACAGGAGCACCGATCTTAACGTCATCGCCGTTACCGATCAGCAAAACTTTTTCCAGAGCAACGGATTCGCCAGTAGCGATTTCCAGTTTCTCAACTTTCAGGGTCTGGCCTTCTTCAACACGGTACTGTTTACCGCCAGTTACTACTACAGCGTACATACTGTAATCTCCACATGAGCCCATAAACGGGCACTTACTTGGCTGCTACTTTCACGACCTGCTTCTACTGGCAACGCTCTGGTTTCCATATGGCAGGGAGCAGAATTTCGGGGCGCGAGACTATACCCCAGCTTATTCACGCGCGCAAGTCACAATCCTATTGGGAGGTAAGCCTGCCATCCGGCTGACATCAGCAGCGAAAACTCCCGGCCAGCGGCGACGGCAATTACAGGCCAAAAAGTAAAAATATGCTGAAAAGCTGGTTTCAGGCGGCCAAAAACGTACTTTTTCACCCGCTATCGTTGTCAGCCCTTCCAGTACATCGCTACACTGCACGCCTTCAGCCGCTCCGGTTCTGCCTGCAAGCTCCGCCGGAGTCGAGCGCCGTTTTTTATAAGGCCCTTAATTCATGCAGATACAAGATATTCTCGCTGTCGTCAGCGACGAATTTCAGGCGGTGGATCGCCTGATCCATACCCAACTGGCATCGCGCGTTCCCCTGGTTGAAAAGATCGCCGACTACATTGTCAGCAGCGGCGGCAAACGCATTCGCCCGCTACTGGTACTGATGACCGCCAAAGCATTTGGCCAGTGCAACGAGCAAGCGGTTAAGCTGGCCACCGTGATTGAGTTTCTGCACACCGCCACCCTGCTGCACGATGACGTGGTCGATACCTCGGACATGCGCCGCGGCAACCCGACCGCCAATGCCAAATGGGGCAACGCTCCCAGCGTACTGGTCGGTGACTTCCTGTACAGCCGTGCCTTTACCATGATGGTTGAACTGGGTTCACTGCCAACGATGAGCATCCTGTCGAATGCCACCTGCGTGATCGCTGAAGGTGAGGTTCTGCAGCTCACCAACGTAAAGAACCCGGACACCAGCGAAGCGCAGTATATGGATGTTATCCATGGCAAAACGGCGATGCTGTTTGAAGCCTCAACCCATGCTGCCGCCGCTCTGCTGCAATGCACTCCCGAGCAAAGCCGGGCCATGCAGGAGTATGGAAAGGAACTGGGCATGGCTTTCCAGCTGATTGATGACGTGCTGGATTACGAAGGCGATGCCGAAGCCATGGGTAAAAACGTCGGCGACGATCTGGCCGAAGGCAAGCCAACCCTGCCGCTGATTCACGCCATGGCTCATGGTAACGAACAACAGCGCAGCCTGATCCGCTCGGCGATCCGCAAAGGCGGCCTTGACGATATGGCCGACGTACTGAATGCCGTACGCGAACTGGGCTCGCTGGAATACACCCGTCAGAAAGCCTACGACTGTGCTGACCGCGCCCAGGCGCATCTGCAACTTTTACCGGATTCAGAGGCCAAAGAGGCCCTGCGTGCGCTGGCGTTACTGGCGGTGAAGCGTAATACCTGACAGACGGACAATGACCCGGAGGTTATCTGTGGCGAAGTGGTTACTCTTGTGTATTTCTCTGTTCTGGCTGCCGGCGCAGGCTGGCTTGCTGGACAGCCTGACCGGTAACGACGAGCCGGACTTTCTGCCGGTCGAACAGGCATTTCCGCTGACCACGCTGGTCGATAATGGCCAGCTGCACGCCAGCTGGCACTCCGCCGATGGCTATTACCTCTACAAGCACCGCATCTTTATCCAGCAGGGTGAGCTGAAGGCCGACCCGGTGTACTACTCGCATCCGGGTAAAGAGAAAGAAGACGAAGCCTTTGGTCTGGTCACTGCATTTTATGGTGAGCTGGATACCCGCTTTGACCTGAGCCGGTTTCAGCCCGGTGAACTGGTATTGCACCACCAGGGCTGTGCCGACGCCGGCCTGTGCTATCCGCCGCAGCGCTCTCGCCTGACCATTACTCAGGCCGATATCCAGGCTGCACAAAGCACAACGGCCAATGCCAACTCCGATACGGCGTCAGGCAACAGTGTCGCAGACAGCTGGTTCAGCAACCGCTCCTGGGGCGCCGTTGTCGGTTTGTTCTTTCTGCTGGGCCTCGGCCTGACCTTTACCCCCTGCGTGCTGCCGATGGTGCCCATCCTGACCACGGTTGTTCTGGGTCAGAAGAATACCTCCGCCAGCCGTGGCTTTATGCTGTCATCCATCTACGTGCTCGGTATGGCGCTGACCTATGCCGCCGCCGGTCTGACCGTCGGTCTGCTGGGTGCCGGAGCCAATATTCAGGCCTGGATGCAAACGCCCTGGGTACTGATTCTGTTTGCCGTGCTCTTTGTGCTGCTGGCGCTGGCCATGTTTGGCCTGTATGAGCTGCAACTGCCTTCTGGCCTGCGTAATCGTCTGAACCAGCTGAATCAGAACCAGAAAGGCGGTCAGTGGCTGAGCGTCTTTATCATGGGTGTTCTCTCCGCTCTGGTGGTATCCCCTTGTGTGTCTGCTCCACTGGCGGGCGCGCTGGTTTATCTGAGCACCACCGGCGACGCCGTTTTGGGCGGCAGCGCATTACTGGCGCTTGGCCTCGGTATGGGCGCACCACTGATTGTGCTCGGCACCACCGGCGCTTCGTTCCTGCCTAAGGCCGGCGGCTGGATGAACCAGATCAAGGCATTCTTTGGCATTCTGCTGCTGGGCGTTGCCATCTGGCTGCTGAGCCGCATCCTGCCCGAGAGCGTCAGCCTGCTGTTGTGGGCCCTGCTGGCCCTGTTTTACGGCATCAGCCTGGGCGCACTGGAACCGGCCACCAGCGGCATACAGCGGCTGGTCAAAGGTCTGGCCTGGGTATTTTTACTCTACGGCATCAGCGCCTTTATCGGCGTATTACAGGGTAACAGCAACCCGCTGCAACCACTGAGCGGCGGTCTGGTTGCGGTTAACACTAACAGCACAACAGCGCACAGCTCAGCGTTCTACCGCAGCGATTCCGTTACCGATATCGAGCGCCGGATTGCTGCCAGTCAGCAACCGGTGATGCTCGATCTGTACGCCGACTGGTGCATCAGCTGCAAAGTGATGGAAGAAGAAATCTTTGCCGAGCCCGATGTGCAGCAGATGATGAAGAACGTCCTCTGGCTGCAGCTCGACGTCACCGATAACAGCGCCGAACAGATTGCCTTTATGCAGAAGCACGCGATCTTCGGCCCGCCAACCATTCTGTTTTTCAATCAGCAGCAGGAAATGCAATCCGCCCGTATTGTCGGAGAGCTGGACAAAGCGGCCTTCCTGCAGAAGGTTCAGGCCGCCGGTCTTACTCAACCCTGACTCAAGAAAAGCAGAGTTCTTCACCGTCCTGCGGAATATGTAAGCGTTCCAGAATACCTGCCCGACGTGCTGCCAGTGTCAGTGACTGGCGTGTCACCGGGCAGTGATCCAGAGCCTCCAGATGGTTTGCCACCACCACTCCCTGACTAAGGCGTGCGGCTTCCAGTGCTTCTTCCTGTCCCATGATGATATCGCCACCAATATCAAACCGTGCCCCTCCTGCCGGAATCACCGAAACCTGCGGCTGCTGCTCCGTCAGACAACGTTTCACTTCAGCTGTCAGCAGTGTATCACCTGCTATATACAGACTTGGCTCCTGCGGATAGCGAATCAGGTAACCAAAGCCATGGGCCATCATGCTGCCCACAATCCCGCGGCCGTGCACGCAGGGAACCGGTGTAATTTCGCCTTCCAGAAAAGACTGTGTTCCGCTTTGCAGCGACTGAACGTTCAGCCCCTTACTGCGCAGAAAATCAGCATCTCCAGTCATACAGAATACTGGTATACCGCGCTCACGCAGCCAGCGGCTGCCAGCCCGGTCAAGATGATCAAAGTGCCCCTTCTGGCAATGGGTAATCAGACAATGGGTCACTTCATTCAACCAGTCAGGGCTGTCATCCGGCAGCTCAACCAATGGGTTACGCCGACGGCTGAAAGTTGCGTATTTCAACGCTGGGATCGCCCCTTTCGGAGCCAGCATAGGGTCCACCAGAATGCGCTTTTCGCCCAGCTCAACAATCATGGTGGCATTACGAATCTGTCGTATTTTCATAGCGCTCTCCTCTCTGAGTAAGGGCATTGTAGAGGGGGCCTGCACGCGCTAGCATGGCAAGAATCGACATAAAACAGACATTTTTAAGCAGATGAACATTGGATTACTGCTCTACCCTGATTGCATCCCTGCCGGCCTGTTCGCCTTTGCCGACCTGCTGACTGCCTGCAATCTGCGCCTCGGCAAACGGCAATTCCGTATAACCTGGCTGAGTGAACCCGGCGGTGCATTGCCGGTTGCCAATGGTCAGACGCTCGACACTCTGGCACTGGCGGCAAACCCACCGGATGCCCTGCTTATCCCCGGTGCCTGGCGTGATCGTCATCAGGTCATACAGGCAAGTGACCAGGCGCTGGTTAACACCCTGCAGCGGCTGCCGGACAACACACAATTATGGAGCTACTGTACCGGCGTTTGTCTGCTTGCCCGCAGCGGACGTCTGGACCAGCACAACGCCACAACAACCTGGTGGCTGAAAGATACAGTCAGTCAGGCTTTTCCACAGGTTCACTGGAGCCTGCAACACAGCTGCCTGTTTGATGAACATCTGGCAACAGCCTCGGGAGTTAACGGCTATCTGCCCATCGCGCTGAAGCTGATCAGCCGCCACTGCGGTGCCGCCCTTGCCGAAGAGATCCGTCGCTATATGGTGCTGCCGCGACCGAATGAACAGAACAACCCTTTTCAGCAACTTCCCCTGTTACTGCAACAAAGCGAGCTGTTACGCCGCATTATCCAGTGGGTGGAGCAAACTCCGGCACAACAGGTACAAACCTCTGCGCTGGCCGACCATCTGCACCTCACCCCGGCCACACTGGCACGCAGGGTTAAACAGGAAAGCACAATGACCTGCGCACAGTTGCTGCGGCTGATCAAACTGAATCAGGTCAGTGATCAGCTACAGACCAGCAACCGCAGCATCAGCGAAATCAGTCATATGCTGGGGTTTGTTGATGACAGCAGCCTGCGCCGCAGCTTTCGCCAGCTGACCGGCCTGACGCCAGGCGAGTATCGCCGGCAATTCGGCTGAGCCCTTGAAACTTCATTACCGAAGACGCATATAGATGGCATATTTTCGCGGAGATTCCATCATGCATTACACCTGCCCATCCTGTGCGGCCATTAACCGCATCCCTGAAGATCAGCAACAAAAGCTGCAGGCCCAGTGCGGGCGCTGCAAACAGCCCTTATTCAACGGTCATCCGGTGGAACTGAACGACAGTAATTTTCAGCGTTTTCTGCTGAAAAATGATCTGCCGGTAGTGGTGGACTTCTGGGCCAGCTGGTGCGGCCCGTGTCAGATGATGGCGCCGGTATTTACCCAGCTGTGCGGACAGATGCAACAACAGATGCGCTTTGCCAAGGTAAACACCGAACAGGCGCAGCAAACCAGCGCGCAACTCGGCATCCGCAGTATTCCGACGCTGATTGTTTATCATCAGGGAAAAGAAATTGACCGTCTGGCCGGAGCCTTACCGGCACCGCAGCTGCAACAGTGGTTGCAGGCGGCGCTGAGTAAAATTCACTGATCTCAGACAGAGTCTCTGTCAGGCAGGCGCTTTCCGGCAATATCAGCCAGCGCCTGCAGCACCGGCTGCAGCGGGCCGGTGACATCTGCGCAGTTACGATACAGGCGCTCCAGCTGACCCATATGATTACGCACCAGCTGCGTCAGATGCTGCTCCTGGTCCGGATCGAGATTCAGCAACAACAGCTCTTCTGACAACTCCAGCTCCAACTCCTGCACGGTTTCACGCGCACTGTTTAATCCCTGATCCTGACGCTGCTGCAAATGCTGCAGGGCATATTCCACATCGTCCAGTGCATTCAGCAGCGTCTGTTGCTGATGCAGTTTGTGCTCAGTCGCCAGCGACTGCAGCCTTGCATGTACACTGCTCATAAGAACGCACAGGTGATCTTTTATCCGGCCATAGCGTGCCTCCTCCTGCCAGGGCACGTTCTTGATCAGCACGGATGCATTACCAAAGTTCACTATCATGCGTTTTTCCAGCTCGATAATACGCGCGCCTTCGCGGCAGCTCAGCAACAGCTCCGCTTCCAATGGCCGCACCTGCTCAGCATGCGAGACAAAACAGAACTCCGGCCCCGTCCAGCAAGCCAAAACAGCATTCAGGCCAAAGTTTTTCAGGCTGGCAATCAGTACAGAGGCCAGCTGCTGGCGGTTTTTACAGCCCATAACCTGCTCGATAAAGCGACTGATCTCCCCCTGCTCCGCCGAGTGAGTCATGGCTTCAAACGCCGCCTGGCGGGCATAATCGGCCGATGATTGCAGAATTTCCCGCTGCTCACTGCTGAGCAGAGCGCGTTCAACCTTGGCGCGCATCTCGTCAATATTAAAAGGTTTACTGATAAAATCGTCGGCCCCGGCAGCATACCCCTGCAGACGCTGGTCAAGATCACTCTGACCGGAGACAAACAGAATCGGCGTATGGCGTGTTGCTTCACGGGCACGCAACAGACGACAGATTTCATAGCCATCACGGCCCGGCATCTGAATATCCAGCAGAATACAGTCCGTCTCCGGACGCAGACCATTCAGAAACCCTTCCGGATCGGTAAAGGACTGAACATCGTAGTTATCCAGCGCGCGCTCAAGCAACCTGACCATACTGATCTCATCATCCAGCAGCGCAACGTTGTTACAACTCATATCCCTCTCCCTGAAATAATTAACGATTTGATCTGCATCAACTATAGCAAAGCCCCTGCAAACGACAGGGATTCGCCTGATCTGTATCAAGACGCTTTCTGCCAGAGCAGGCAATCTGAAAGCATCTGCAAAAGGAGGCCTGATAATGACAATTGAACACCACGACCTGCACAGCGAATTTCCGGACATGGGCGACCAGATCCGTTCCCTGAAAATGAAAGACCGTCACTTTGCCCGTCTGTTTGACGAGTACCATGAAGTTGACCGCGAAGTACGTAAAATCGAAGAAGCCGTTGAAGCGGCCTCCGATGAGCGCCTGGAAGGCCTGAAAATGCGCCGTCTGCATCTGAAGGACGACCTGTATGCGATGCTGAAAAGCGCCTGAGCGTTTCCGCCAGACACAAAAAAGCCCGGATTTTCCGGGCTTTTTTGTGGGTAACGCATCACTTATCAGAAGTTTTTGCGTACACCGATAACGAAATTCAGATCGGAATCGTCTTTATCGTTATTGTCGCCATAAGGGGTGTCATCGCTGATAAAGTCAGCAGCGATAAACAGATCAATCTTATGGAATTCAGGGAAATCGCGGGCCACTTCAACGCGGGCAGTCAGCGCTTTATCGTCAGCGTCATCCACCATCCACATACCAACGGCTACGTCCAGGTACAGACGCTGCGGCAGGTGTTTTTCGAAAGTGACTTCCGGATACCAGTACTGAGCCTTTACACCACGGTGCATATTGACAGACAGACCCTTGGCCGGGCTGGTACCCAGTTTGAATTCGGTTTCTTCACGACCCACATCAAACAGGGTGTTGTAAGTACGCACGCCCATATCGAGGTTAAAACCATCGAACTGGTTGTTGTAGCCGAAATACACGTCCATCTCGACCGGCAGACCTTCGGCGCCGTCTGGCTTATCAACATTGGAGAACCAGGCACCGGCATAGGCATTACCGTTTTTAACATCTGCACCACCCTGCAAGGCCGGACCATCATCAGTCTGGCTCAGGCCACGGAACAGGTAGTTTGAGACAAAAGCGGCGTTATACGTCACAGTGGCGGCGGATGCCGCAGACGAGAGTGCCAAAAAAGCCGGAATGGCCAGCAATGTAGTGCGTTTCATGGGGTTCCCTCAGTGAATTAAACAGGAACCCCTTGTCTACCACAGAGCGATTACAGAATCATCGCCCAGCGTTTCACAATCCAATAACGTTCACAGAAAGAGCCGCTACAGGATCACGGCCCACAGCATTTTACAATCCGCCAACGTCTTCCCCCTGCGCCTGCAGATCCGCATGGTAAGACGAGCGCACCAGCGGGCCGCTGGTCACACGCAGGAAACCCAGACTCTTGGCGATATCACCCAGCTCTTTAAACTCTTCCGGTGTAGCAAAACGCTTAACCGGTGAGTGATTTTTGCTCGGCTGCAGATATTGCCCCAGCGTGATGTGATCAATGTTATGCGCACGCATATCCTTCATCACTTCAATCACTTCTTCGTTGGTTTCGCCCAGACCCAGCATCAGACCGGATTTAGTCACCACCTCAGGGCGGCGGGCCTTATATTCTTTCAGCAGCGTCAGAGACCACTGGTAATCAGAACCCGGGCGGCATTCTTTGTACAAACGCGGCACGGTTTCCAGATTGTGGTTAAACACATCCGGTGGCGTTTCGCTGAGAATATCGAGGGCAATTTCCATACGGCCACGGAAGTCCGGCACCAGGGTTTCAACCTGAATCGCAGGGCTGTGCTCGCGGGTCAGGCGGATACAATCAGCAAAATGCTGGGCGCCGCCATCACGCAGATCGTCACGGTCTACCGAGGTTATCACCACGTATTTCAGGCCCATATCGGCAATGGCGGTAGCCAGATTGATCGGCTCATCCACATCCAGCGGATTCGGCCGGCCATGGCCCACATCGCAGAACGGACAACGGCGGGTACAGATATCACCCATGATCATGAACGTTGCCGTTCCGCCACCAAAACACTCACCGATGTTCGGGCAGCTGGCCTCTTCACACACGGTGTGCAGCTTGTGCTTGCGCAGCTTTTGTTTGATGTCGTTAATCTTCGGTGAGGCCGGAATACGCACGCGGATCCAGTCGGGTTTACGCGGCAACTCTTCAGTAGGGATGACTTTGATCGGGATACGGGCGACCTTTTCAGCACCACGTAATTTTTCTCCCTGAACCACTTTCGCCTTATCTGTCATATCACGCTCCGGGCGCATCGCTGCCGGCACTCAATTCAGCCAGCAACTGTTGTTGTAAGGAAGCAATCACCGCCTCAATGCTCAGCGGCAGATCGGTTTCATTGCGCATCTGCGTCATCTGCATGCCGGCATAGCCGCAGGGATTGATACGCTGAAAGGGCTCCAGATCCATATCGATATTCAGAGCCAGGCCATGAAAGGAGCGGCCATTTTTAATACGCAGCCCGAGTGAGGCAATCTTGCGCTCACCGACATAAACACCCGGCGCATCTTCGCGCGGAGCAGAATCAATCTGCCACTCGCTGAGAGTGGCCACGATCGCACGCTCAATCGCCGACACCAGTGCCCGCGGTCCCCAGCCAAGGCGTTTGATATCCACCATCAGATAGGCCACCAGCTGGCCCGGCCCATGATAGGTAACCTGCCCGCCACGGTCACTCTGCACCACCGGGATATCGCCCGGCATCAGTACATGTTCGGCCTTACCGGCCTGCCCCTGGGTAAACACCCGCTCATGCTGCAGAAACCAGAGCTCGTCAGCTGTCTGCTCATCGCGCGCGGCGGTAAAGGCCAGCATATCGTCATACACGCGGGTGTATTCCTGCAGGCCCAGCTCACGCACAAGCACAGCCGTCATCAGATCACCATATGGATATAGTCATGGGCCAGCAGGTCTTTATGCAAAGCCTGCAGCTGTTCGATCCCTGTGGCCGTGATATATACGGTCAGGGCACGGAAACGGCCATTGGAACTGTTGCGGATCTGAATGCGTTCAACATCGCATTCAGGCGCATGAATACGCACAATCTCCAGTACAACCTCGACATAGTCATCCTTACCATGACCGAGAATTTTTACCGGATAGTTAGCGCAGGGGAATTCAATTTTTGGAGCTTCAGGCTGACTCACGTTTATGGCCTCTCTGTACATCAGAGCCTTATATGGTTGTAACCCATACGAAATTCAAGCGCCATCGGACTTTGGCCAAAGACGCCACATTATTCAGCAGCCAGAAACACAAAAGCCAGCCTGAGCCAAAACCCAGACTGGCACGTATCGGCCGCGTTCAATCAGGCAAACAGGCGGGCAAAGAACAGCTTGATACTGCCCCACAGACGACCGAAGAAACCAGCTTCTTCAACATCAGACAGCGCAATTAACGGACGCTCAGCCTGTACTTCACCTTCCATGCTGACGGTCAGGGTACCAACCACCTGGCCTTTAACGATGGGGGCTTCAAGAAATTCATCGGTCAGGATATTCACTTCCAGCTCGCCTTTCATGCCGCGCGGCAGGGTCAGGTAAAGCTCTTTTTCCAGACCAATATCAGCGGTTTCGGTTTTACCCAGCCACACCGGATTGGTTTGCAGTACCTCTTCAGCGTTATAGACCTTACGGGTTTCGTAATAACGGAAACCGTAAGCCAGTAATTTCTGGGTTTCACGTGCACGGGCTTCTTCGCTGCGGGTGCCCATAACAACGGCAATCAGACGGGTGTTATCACGCACAGCAGAAGCCGCCAGACAGAAACCGGCCTCATCGGTATGACCGGTTTTCAGGCCGTCTACGGAAGGGTCACGCCACAGCAGCTTGTTGCGGTTTGGCTGACGGATGTCGTTGTATTCGTAATATTTTTCGGCGTACAGCTTGTAATAATGCGGATGGTCTTTAACGATATGCAACGCCAGCTTGGCTATATCGCCAGCGGTAGATAAATGCCCCTCAGCCGGCCAGCCGGTTGCATTTTCAAAGTGGGTATTGCTCATACCAAAACGTTCAGCGTACTGATTCATCCAGCCGGCAAAGGCTTCTTCCGAACCGGCAAAGTATTCGGCCACCGCAACGGATGCATCGTTACCTGACTGCACGATAATGCCACGCAGCAGATCAATCAGCGCAACTTCGGTACCTTCGCGCACGAACATTTTTGAGCCGCCTTTACGCCAGGCTTTAACACTGATCGGCACCTGAGTCTGCTCAGTGACATTGCCCAGTTCCAGCTCATGCACAGCAATATAGCTGGTCATCATTTTAGTCAGACTGGCCGGCGGTAAACGTTCATCAGCGTTATGTTCAACCAAAACACGGCCGCTATCGGCATCCATCAGCACATAGGCACTGGCATCCAGATCCGGCGCTTTAGGCACGATTACTTCTGCCTGCACGGCAGAAGCAGTGATGGCAGAAATCATTACAGAAACTATCAATAGCAAATAACGCATAACAAATATTTAACCGTTGGGTAAACACGGGCGCGCATTGTAACACGCTGAACATTTTTTGCAGGGGGCAGAAAGAGTAACGACTGCTCCTGCTCCCTCCAATGTTCGTTTGCCCCTGTCGGGTGAATTAGCCGGGCCGCTGCCCGACCATGAGTGACCGTAAAAACCGGTGTTTGGTTCCATCGCCACAGACGAAAAAACGATATAAAAAAACCCGGCAAAAAAACCGGGTTTTTATCTTCAGCGCGTAAGTTTAATCCCCTGCCTGACGCACCAGAGAGACTTCACGCGTTGGGTGCAAAGTCACAAACGGAGCGTTGTCAGCTACAGCCTGATAGCTGTGACGCAGACGGAACGACTTATCCAGACGGCGCAGACACAGTGTCAGGCGTACCGTCAACCAACGGTAATCCGCTTTATCCTGAGTATGAACAACCACCGATGCATCGTTATCCAGAATGGCTTTACAGACCGGCTGCAGACTATCGGCGATATCACGGTCACGGCTGGCAATCTGCTCGGCTGAAACCGGATAGCTGGCCATAGGCGCGGTATCTTCTTTCGCTTCACTCCACAACTCAGAAACTTCATTACTGTCGGCGCTGGCTTTTACCACAGGCTTAGGCGCTACGGGTTTAGCCACGGCGACAACAGGAGCAGCTTTAGCCGCGGGTTTGGCATCAGCTTTAGATTTAGCAGTGTTGGCCTTTTCTGCATCAGCCAGACGTTTTGCAGCGGCTGCTTTTTCGGCTTTTTCCGCTTCAGCACGACGCTGACGTTCCTCTTCCTGACGACGAAGACGCTCCTGCTCGGCTTTCTTCTTGTCCGCCGCAGCCTGACGTTTTTCTTCTTCCGCCTTACGCTTACGCTCGGCTTCTACCTTGGCTTTTTCTTTTTCTGCAGCTTCGGCCAGTTGTTTCTGACGCGCCAGCTCTTCTTTGCTCGGGCCTTTTTCTTCAGCACGGGCAACCACGTTCGGAGCACCTTTATAAAGCTTATCCAGTTTATCCTGGCTTTCTTCCAGCCCCGGAGTCAGTGCTGCTACCAGCCAGACTTTATCCAGATACCCCTGAGCCTTATCGTACTCTTTGGCTGCGATGGCTTTGTTTGCCAGCGCCACATAGGCTTCGCCCCACTGATAGGCCAGTGGCACAACACGGAAATCATAGGGAGCCTGCTCACGGAAAGCGTCGATACGCTCCAGCGCGTTATTGCCCGCCGGGCTGGATAAACGCTGTGCAGCAATATCGGCTTTGATGCTGCTCAGCAGCTGATCCAGGTTCTGGGTAGCGGCCTGGGAATTCATGGCCAGCAGTAGAGCAGTTACGGTAATCAGTCGTTTCATAATGAGCAGCTTTATTTTGTTATCGTTTTGTCGGGCATAAGCGGAGCCTGTTCATACTGATTAAACAGGCCTGTTATCGACTAAAAATATCTCAGGCAAGGCGCTGAGAGTGTGGCCTAACAGGTTAAGCGAACGAACAGCAACGCGGCATGAGTAATTTTTAGCCATAACCCTTCGGGCTGAGGCCGGTTTCTCCCATAAACCTCGTCGTTCGTCATTCATTTAGCCCGCTAATATCAGTCCTCTCTCCTTGTTCTGAGGAAAACTGGCTCTCAGCAGGCCTGATTCAATTAGTGTGAACAGGCCCGAGGCTGGTAAGATGCAAAGAATCGCCCTCTGATGTCAAGTTCCATCTGTCATTCACCTGTAATACGCGGAGAAAAAACCATGTGGCTACGCCTCGGTTCACTGTTATTTGCCGTTCCCGGCATTATTTTGCTGACACTGTACGGAATCGAAATGTCGGCCGTGACTGAATGCAGCCAAAGCGGTGGCTTTTACGACTTCATCAATGCCCGCTGTGCCGATCAGCCGCAACCACAGAGCAGTTACTATCAGCGCCACAGCACGCTGGTCAATCTGATGATGCTGTTGTCTGTGCTTGGCACTTTTGCCATGGTCTGGGGCATGTTATTAAAAGGCATGACCCGCCCACAGCAACCATCCTGACAGTCCTTTTATCCGGCGCCCGATATCAGTGTCAGGCGCCGCAACACTTCTTGTATTTTTTCTCGCTGCCACAAGGGCAAAGGTCGTTACGCCCCGGCTGCAGCGGCTGAAAATCAGCCTTACCATCCACATAACGCCAATGGCCATCGGCCGCTAAAGCAAAAGCAGAAACCTCGCTCAGGCAGAACCAGTCTTTGCCTTCACAAAAACGCGCACTGAAACTGACCGTCGCTCTGTCGCCATCCTGCTGTGAATCATGCACCGTTAAGCCAAACCAGCGGGTATCGTTATCCAGCGGTAATTCTGCCGGGCGGGTGCGGCTGTCCCAGCTTTCGAGCAGATACTCCTGCAAGCCAAAGACAAAGGCGGTGTAACGCGAGCGCATCAGGGCTTCGGCGGTTGCAGCAGGCTGTCCCTGATGCAACGGCTGACAACAGTCACCATACAGACGGCCACTGCCACAGGGGCAAAGAGCTTCTGCCTGACCGCTCATTGCAGACGCCCGCTGTCACCCTGACGCGCCAGCGACAACAACTGACCAATCGCCTGCGCCAGCGATTCACTGCGCTGCGGAGAACGGAAGACTTCCATAAAGCGCTCGCGCATACCCGGCAACGCCAGCAGGTCGGCAACCAGTGCATTAAAGGCACTGATGCCCTGTTCGTTAACCGCCAGGCATTCGAGATAAGCCAGCAGCAGTCCGCCCTGCAGATCACGCCAGCAACGGCTGCCCAGCGCGGCCAGCAACTCGACCGAACGGCTGTGCGGATGTTGCAGCAGCAACTGCAGCAACAGCACGCGCTGATCGGCATTAACGCTGTGCGATAACGCTCGGGCAAAGGCTGCCAGATCGGCCACCTCAGCACCACCAGCAACAACCTGTGACAGGCTGTCGTTAATCGCGGAGGTCAGCGCCTGACCCGGTGCGGCATTTTCAAGGAAGCCCAGCACCACGTTGCGTGGCACTGCGGGTAAATGCGGCAGTGCATTACAGAGCAGCGTTTCGTTCTGCTCTTCCGCCAGGCGTGCAACCACTTCCGCCAGCCCCTGCAGGCCGAGCTGCTGCCAGTTATCCCAGCCGATATCACCGCTCAGGTAAGCGCGGGCGGTCGCGTAGTATTGGGTCGTCCCCTGCCCCAGCGCCTGCAGCGCCAGTGCATGAAAGTAAGCCATACGGTTGGCATCCGGTTTGTAGCTGCAGGGCGCATCGCCGTGCTTCTGATCCGGATACTGGGCAACCCGCAGCCAGTGTTGCAGGAAGGCATCACGCGGACCTGGCTGCAGAATGTTCTGCTCATCCAGCGGCAATTTCACAAACCAGATATTGTGCTGCCCTGGCTCATCGGGATTCCAGCTGAGAATGCCCAGCCAGGCATGTTTCAGATAGGGTACCGGATAGGGTTTCTGCATCTGTTCAAAGGCTTTGAAATCCGCCAGAGGCACTTCTTCGATGCGTCGCCCAAGATCAAATACGCGCATCTGCGCGCCACTTTTGGCTACCAGTTCAGCAATGGTCACAACTTAGCTCCACAACAATGGGCTGATGGCGATCAGCCCACAGAAAATTCAACGGCGGCCAGTTTACCAGTTTTTGCCCGGCAGCCGGGTATATCCGCGCTAATTCCGATAAACTGACGTTTTACCCCGCATAGCCTCAGGGCCACAGGAGTTGTTATGGGTCTTATTTTCGCCATTATGGCAGGCATGATTATTGGTGGTGCCCTGGTGGCATACCGGCTGAGTAAACGCTGGCAGCAGCAGGTAAAAGATGCCGAAAAAAGTCTGCAGGATATTGCCGACCAGCATCAGCAGGAAGTGGCCGCTGCGCGCGAACTCAAACAGAAAGTCGCCGACCTGCAGTTTCAGCTTAATGAAGCACGTAACGAAGTACGGGCATTACAGGATAAGCAGTAAGACCTGTTATCAGCGGCCTTTCCGGCGCCGCAATACGCGACTGAGCAGCAGCGCGACCAGCGTTGCCAGTCCCAGCCCCAGCAATAATTGCCAGGGTTGCAGCACGGTCAGGGCTGCCTGACCAAACCAGTAAACCGGCAGCAGATAAAACGCCGCCCAGGCCGCCGAAGACCAGCTGTTTACCCACCAGAAGTCGTGCACCGGCATCCCGCACACTCCGGCCATGGCCGGAACCAGAGGGCGCAACGGGCCGATAAAACGCCCGAGCGCAATGCTCCACACACCGTAACGGGCGAAAAAGTGCTCAGCCGAGGGCAGCCAGTCAGGGTGACGGCGGAAGATATTCCAGTGCGCCAGCCGCGGTCCATACCAGCGACCAATATGAAAACTCAGACCGTCACCACAGAATGCCCCCGCCGCTCCGGCAAGCCACCACCATACAACGGGCAATCCCTGCTCTGCCGCCAGAATGGTTAACGCCACCAGCAGTGCCACACCAGGAATAAACAACCCAACCACCAGCAGCGACTCAGCCAGCGCCAGAACAAATACCGCCGGCAACAGCAGCCAGCCATGCTGCTCAATAATATCGGTGAAGCCTGCAAAAAAACCGGATAGTGCCGACTCCATCACAACCGCCCGGGCTGTTGCCGGTTGACCACGCGTGGACGCAGCAGGGTATTCCCCTGTATTCTCGTGTGCGTACACAACAACAATAAAAGACAGCTCATGACCTCTTCCACTTCCGCCACCGATACGTCCCGCATCAGCATCAGCGCTCACTATACCGGCTACATCTGGTACAAGCACGGCCTCTCCGCCCCCGGGTTTATTACCGGCATGGGACGTGTCGCCAACGCTGCACTCAGCCCGGTTAATGCCTTTTTACGTCTGGTGGCCGGTGCTGATATCGATACATTTTTACTGCAGCGGCACTCTGTTATTGATCATCAGGTCGAGCGCCTGATTGAAGAAGAAGGTGTGGAGCAGATTGTTGAAATCGCCGCCGGCTTGTCGCCGCGAGGTTATCGCTTTAAACAGAAATATCCGCAGCTGACTTATATCGAAGCCGATCTTCCCGGCATGGCCAACCGCAAACAGGCACTATTGGCGGCCATTGGCCAGGCCAGTGGCCACAGCGTACGGGCCTGCAATATTCTGCAGCAAAGCGGTGATGACTCTATTGCCGCCTTGCTGGCCAGCCTTGATCCGGCGAAAAAAACCGCCATCGTTACCGAAGGGCTGGTGAATTATTTTGATCTGACCACCATCCGCAGTGTCTGGGCACGAATGGCGGAAGGTCTGAAAGGGTTTTCCGGCGGATTTTATGTCACCGATTTATACCCGGACTTTGCCGATCATCCGTCATACCGCTACGTAAAATTCGCGCAGAAACTGGTGGGATTTTTTACCCGCGGCCAATGGCCGCTGCACTATTCATCGGATGCCGCGATTAAAGAAGGCTTTCAGCAGGATGGTTTTAACGAGGTACGGGTACACGACCCGGCGGAATTTTACGGCAAACTGAATCTGCCACAGGCAAAAACACAAACGCTGGTGCGGATTATCCGCGCCAGCGTTTAAGTCACAGGCAACATAAACCCTGTTAATCGGCAAACGCCGCCAGTTGCAGACTGGCGCGTTTCTGTTTCTTAAGTTTTGACGATAAGCGTTTTTCCAGATCTTTACTGTCTTCCCCACTCTGCAGACCAACCGCCGATGCGCTGATGGAAATCTCCGCAAAGGGTTTCCACGCCTGTTGCTGTAATGTGCGCTTAACCCGCTCCATCAGCACAATAGCTCCATCTTCCGGACAATTCGGCAGCACCAGTACAAACAAATCATCGGCCAGACGGAATATTTCATCTCCGGCACGGATCTGGCGCTGAGTGCGTTCTACAAAACGCGGCAGAAACTGCGACATCACCCGGTTGCCGTGAATATCAATCAGCTGACGGTAATCATCAATCACCAGTCCGATCAGGCTGACACTGTGACGGGTCGATTCACTGCGGGCAATCTCGCGGGTCAGGGCATGAAAAAAGTGTCTGCGGTTATAGGCGCCGGAAGTCTGATCGGTCAGCGCCAGACGTTTCAGCGACCAGCCTTTTAACAGCGTTAAATAGGCAAAACACCAGGCAGAGCCGAGCAGCAATGAGTAATTGGTGCCGGTGCGCAGCGCCAGCATAAAACCATGATCAAGCCACAGCAGCAGCGTCATCAGAACCGCGACCACCACATTAAATACGGTGGCCGGATACAGCGGCAGACAAAAATAACTGAACAGTGGTAAGGCATATAAATAATGCGTCATCAGCTGCGGGTACTGTGGCAACTGATACAGCGCCAGTCCGGCCAGGGTAAAAATCAGCGGATAATTGACCCAGGAGAAGCTGTCACGGTCGCGGTTGATATAAATAAAAATGGCGCTGAATACAAACGCCGGGATGGCTATAGCGTTACTCAGCACCAACGGGTACAACCCCTGCCGGTACTGGTCGTACATCAGAATGCCAATGGCGACCGATGCCAGTAAATACACCACGGCCTGAAGTCTTGGCAGCAATTCGTCCTGTGATAAGTCAGCCAGCATGTAATGTCTCCATAACCCGGCGGATCAGACTGTGAGCATCGTCATCCGGTTGATAGGCCTCCACATGCACCGGCAGTTCTTTCAGTGCGGCAAATTTTTTATCGGCCATACAGCCCAGCAGCTGGGCTTTCAGCTCTTCAGAGTCCTGCGGATCACTGTGCGGCATAACAATCACAAAATCATCGGTATTCAGGCGGTAACAGGCATCGTATTTACGCAGGCACTTGCGCAGTTTGTTGCCGAGATAACTCAGGCGCTGTTCATAATCTTCCACTTTCAGACTGTGCCAGGCCTCTGGTGTTGCCACCGCCATTAACATCAGGCTGCTGCGCTGACGGTCAGCACGGGTCATTTCTTTATTCAGATCCAGATATAACTGATGTTCGTTATAGACCTGCGTCAGCGGATCGGTATTCACAATCTCGGTCAGGGCACGGTTATTACGTTCGTTAATCAGTGCATACATCACCGAGAAGGTGTAACAGGCGGCGTAGGTAAACAGCATCTGCAAACGGCTGTAATTATCAAAGTCTTCCAGTACCAGTAATACCAGCACCGCGCTGTACGCGAGGGTAATGTAGCTTGCCAGACGGAAGGGAAACAAAAAGTAGGTGTACACCGGCACAAAATAAATCCAGTGCGCGACCTGTGCACTCTGATGCATACCAAACAGGGTAAACACCGATAACAGCCCCACCAGAACCCACTCCGGGTACGGCGAAGAACGCTGCTTACGGCGCAGTAGCAGGTAACCGGCATAAATCACCAGCGCCAGCGAAAAACCGGCAGCAATCATGGCGAACTGTTTTTTATCTTCGAGCAGATCCAAGGCGGCAATAATGCTCAACCCCAAAGCCGCCAGCAGGCAATAAAGGACTTTAACCTGCAGCACGACCAGGCTGTGAAACTGCGTTTTTTCCATAACCGAGAGAATCCGTAGCTGAAATTACTGCACCGCAGAGGCTGCGGACGCTTTCATTGTAGTTGTTGGTGTATACTAGCGCACTTTCTCCCGCTACAGACTGTTCAGGTGTGATCGATGGATGTAATCGAATACATGCAGACCCTGGGTCAGAATGCCCGCCAGGCCTCCCGTGCTATGGCCCGTGCGTCGACTCAGGACAAAAATAAGGCGCTGCTGGCCATTGCCGACGCCATTACCGCCCAGCGCGATGCCATCAAGGCCGCCAACCAGCGTGATATGCAGCGCGGCCGCGACAATGGCCTTGAGGCTGCCCTGCTCGATCGTCTGGAACTGACCGACGAGCGTATCGATACGATGATCGAAGGCCTGCATCAGGTAGCCACACTGGCCGATCCGGTCGGCGAAATCACCGATCTGAAATACCGTCCAAGCGGCATTCAGGTGGGCAAGATGCGCGTGCCCCTGGGCGTTATCGGCATCATTTATGAAAGCCGTCCGAACGTCACCATTGAGGCCGCCAGCCTGTGCCTGAAATCCGGCAACGCCGCCATTCTGCGTGGTGGTTCCGAAGCCATTGAAGCCAACCGCACACTGGCCGCCATTATCAGCGCCGGACTGGAAGAAGCCGGCCTGCCGGCCAGTGCCGTGCAGGTGGTGGAAACCACCGACCGTGCCGCAGTCGGCGCGTTAATCACCATGCCGGAGTACGTGGACGTGATCGTACCGCGCGGTGGCAAAGGCCTGATTGAGCGTATCAGCCGTGACGCCAAGGTGATTGTGATCAAGCATCTGGATGGTATCTGCCATGTGTATATCGACGAATTCGCCGATAAAACCAAGGCCATCAATATCGCCATCAACGCCAAGACACACCGCTACGGCACCTGTAACACCATGGAAACCCTGCTGGTGCATCAGGCCGTGGCCGCCGATATCCTGCCGGAACTGGCCGAAGCCTATGAAGCCCTTGGCGTGGAACTGCGTGGCTGTGAGCGTACCCGTGAACTGCTGACCGATATTAATGCCGCGACTGAAGAAGACTGGCATACCGAATATCTGGCGCCGGTACTGGCGGTGAAAATCGTCGACGATATGGACAGCGCCATCGACCATATCAACCACTATGGCTCACACCATACCGACACCATCGTCAGCGAAAACTACACGCTGGCACGGCGCTTCCTGACCGAAGTCGACTCCAGCTCGGTGATGGTCAACGCCTCAACCCGCTTTGCCGATGGTTTTGAGTACGGCCTGGGCGCCGAAATCGGTATCTCCACCGATAAAATCCATGCCCGCGGCCCGGTCGGTCTCGACGGTCTGACCTCACAAAAGTACGTAGTGCTGGGTAATGGCGAAGTCCGTAAATAAGCCGCCCGCCACGCAGCCAACCGCCGGGCAATCGTCCGGCAGCCGACGCAAACGCTGGGCGCTGCTGGGCGGTACCTTTGATCCGGTTCATATCGGTCATCTGCGTATCGCCGTGCAATTGCGCGATCTCGGCTTCGAAAAAGTCCTGCTGATTCCCAACCGCATTCCGCCACACCGGCCCCAGCCACAGGCCAGCGCTGAACAGCGTCTGGCAATGCTGCTGCTGGCATGCCGCAATCTGGATGGGATTGAACCGAGCAACATCGAGCTTGAGCGTGATGACCTGAGCTACAGCGCCATCACCGTCGCTGCCCTGCGCGCCGCCTACCCCAGCGTCGGTTTTACCTGGGTCATGGGACAGGATGCCTGGCAGGGGTTCGAACACTGGCATCAGCCGCAGTCACTGCTGGATGAAGCTAATCTGCTGGTCATCAGCCGTCCCGGATTGCGCAATGTCAGCCACTGGCAGGAACAACAATTAGAGCAACGTGAGTGCTCACTGACCGATTTACTGGCCGCTGAAGCCGGTCATATCTGTCTTCATCACTGGCCGGAGCTGGATATATCCGCCTCTGACTTGCGCCGGGCTATCAAGCAGGGCGACAATGTGACCTTTCTGACACCGGACGCGGTGCTGGATTACATAACCCAACAACAACTCTATCGATAGAACTGAATGCAAACTGAGCAAATCAAATCTCTGGTGATCGACGCTTTGGAAGACCTGAAAGCGCAAAATATCACCGTTCTCGACGTCCGCGGCCGTACTTCGGTAACCGACTGGATGATCATCGCAACCGGTACTTCTAACCGTCACGTCACAGCTGTTGCCGCTAACGTAGAAGAAAAAGCCAAGCACGCCGGCCTGCGCCCTAACGGTACGGAAGGTCGTGCCGCCGCTGATTGGGTTCTGATCGACCTGATTGATGTGGTGGTACACGTTATGACCGACCAGTCCCGCCACTTCTACGATCTGGAGCGCCTCTGGGGAGAACCCGGCGCAGAGACCGGACAATCTGAGGCATGAAACTGCGCCTTCTGGCGGTAGGTCATAAGATGCCGGCATGGGTGGAACAGGGCTTTGCGGAATACGCCAAGCGCCTGCCCGCCGACTGCAGCATTGAACTGGTGGAAATTCCGCCGGGACACCGCGCCAAAAACACCAGCAAAGAAAAAGCCATGCAGCAGGAAGCTGACGCTCTGCGTAAAGCAATCCGTCCGCAGGATCATGTCGTGGCGCTGGATGTAAAAGGCAGCAACTGGTCGACCGAGCAGTTGTCACAGCAGCTGGAAGGCTGGCGCATGCAGGGCGGCGATGTGGCCCTGCTGGTCGGCGGCCCGGATGGCATGACTGCCGAAGTACTGGCACTGGCCAGACAGCGCTGGTCGCTGTCAGCACTGACTCTGCCCCACCCGCTGGTGCGTGTACTGCTGGCCGAACAGCTGTACCGTGCGTGGAGCATCCTGCAGGGCCACCCTTACCATAAGTGAGTCGTTTATGTGGGAGCATTCATTCAGGGATAAATCGGCAGAACGGAGGCTGTTCCGCTCCCGCGCATTAACACTGGCCATCTTTATTTTCCTGATGCTGTGCATACTGGCCTGGCGCATGGCCTATCTGCAGATCAACCTCTACGAAAAATACAAAGACCTGTCGGAAAACAACCGTATTCAGCTGCGTCCTATCGCACCTAACCGCGGTCTGATTTACGACCGCAACGGCATTCTGCTGGCCGAAAACATCCCCTCTTACAGTCTGACCCTGGTACCGGAACGGGTACGCGATATGGAGCAGACAATCGCTTTCCTCGATCAGCTGATCGGTATCAGCGAACGTGACCGCGAACAGTTTGAAAAACGTCAGGGCTTCCGCCGCCGGCCGTTTGAGCCTGTAGTGCTGCGCCACCAGCTGAGCGAAGACGACATTGCCAAAGTGATGGTCAACCGTTTTTACCTGCCCGGTGTCGACGTTGAAGCCCAGCTGGTGCGGCATTACCCGCAAGGTGAAACCTTTGCTCATGTACTGGGTTATGTTGGCCGGATCAACCAGCAGGAGCAGGCCACCCTCGACACCGACCCGGAAACCAAGCGCCGTTACAGCGCGACCCAGTTTATCGGCAAGCTCGGCGTAGAGCGCCGTTACGAGCAGGATCTGCACGGTGAAGTGGGCTACCAGAAAGTAGAAACCAACGCCCGTGGACGGGTTATCCAGATTATTGAACGTCAGGACCCTGTGCCCGGCCAGGACATCAGCCTGCACCTCGACAGCCGTTTGCAGAAGCTGGCAGAAAAAGAAATGAAGGGGATGCGTGGCGCCCTCGTTGCAATCGAAGTGGCAACCGGCGGTATTATCAGTCTGTACTCCAACCCGAGCTTCGATCCGAACCTGTTCGTGACCGGTATTTCGCACAAGGATTATTCAAGCCTGCGTGACAATCCCGATCTGCCATTGTTTGACCGGGCAATCCGTGGCCAGTATCCACCAGCCTCCACTCTCAAGCCTTTCGTTGGCTTAGCGGCACTGAACTCCGGCATTACCAGCTGGAACGAGAGCATCGATGATCCGGGCTGGTATCAGCTGGAAAATGACGAACGCCTGTATCGCGACTGGAAGCGCAGCGGCCACGGCAAAGTAAACCTTCAGCGTGCCATTGTTGAATCCTGTGACACCTATTTTTACGACGTCGCTGTACGGGCCGGTATCGACAATATTTCGCCGTTTCTCGCTCAGTTCGGCTTTGGCCGCAATATGACACTGGACATCAGCAACGCCCTGCCGGGTTTATTGCCCGACCGCGACTGGAAACGGGCCAAAAGAAAATCCTTCTGGTACGCCGGTGACACCGTCAACCTCGGTATTGGTCAGGGCTTTATGCTGGTTACGCCGATGCAGCTGGCCACCGCAACCGCAGTACTGGCCAATCGTGGTCAGTGGCAGGTACCGCGTCTGATTCTGGCGCATAACGATATAGCTGACGAAATTCCGCATGGCGATATTGCCGATATTCAGCTGAAAAACCCGCAGGACTGGGAGCAGATGTATCACGCCATGGAACAGGTGATCAGCGGCAGCCGTGGCACAGCCCGGCGCCTGCTGAGCAAACTGCGCTACCCGATTGCCGGTAAAACCGGTACCGCGCAGGTCGTGGGCATCAAACAGGATGAAGAGTACGACTCCGAATCCCTGCGTGAGCGCTGGCGTGACCACGCACTCTTTATTGCTTTTGCTCCGGTGGAAAAGCCAGAGATTGCCATTGCCGTGGTGATCGAAAACGGTGAATCCGCCGGCCGTACCGCCGGCCCGATTGCACAGAGCATCATTAACGAATACCTCGGAGGCGCAGAAGGCTAGTGGCTAATACCGATTTCAGCCGCACCATGGGCAGCGGCCATCACCAGCATGGGTTCGATCGCAGCCGCGCCTGGTTTGAGCGCATGCACATCGACCTCATTCTGTTCCTGCTGATTCTGCTGCTGGCCGGTTGCGGCCTGCTGATTCTGTACAGCGGCAGCGGCCAGGATATGACCATGGTCAAACGTCAGGCGCTGCATTTTCTGATCGGTTTTATCGTCCTGATTGTCGTGGCCCAGTTTCCTCCGCGCTTTTATCAGACTGTGGCTCCCTGGGCCTTTGCCATCGGTGTTATTGCGCTTATCGGCGTACTGGTCATGGGCGTGGGTGCCAAAGGCGCACAACGCTGGCTGGAGCTACCCGGTCTGCCGCGTTTTCAGCCATCAGAGCTGGTGAAGCTGGCGCTGCCGCTGACGGTCGCCTGGTATATGTCGACCCGTCCTGTACCGCCGCGTTTTTTCGACCTGATTAAGGCCATGATAATTATTGGCCTGCCCACCATTCTGATTCTGAAACAACCCGATCTCGGTACATCCATTCTGATCAGCGCGTCCGGAATTCTGGTGTTGTTTTTTGCTGGTATGTCCTGGGCATTAATACTGTCGATGATAGGTATTGTCGCAGCCTGTGCACCACTGATGTGGTTTTTTGTGATGCGTGAATATCAGAAACAACGGGTGCTGACTTTTCTTAATCCGGAAAGCGATCCGCTCGGTTCCGGCTGGAATATTATTCAGTCAAAAACGGCCATTGGTTCAGGCGGCATTGATGGCAAGGGATTTTTACAGGGCACTCAGTCGCAGCTTGAGTTTCTGCCGGAAAGCCATACCGATTTTATTATCGCCGTACTGGCAGAAGAACTCGGCCTGATTGGCGTACTTGCCCTGCTGATATTGTACTTTCTGATTATTATGCGTTGCCTGTATCTGTCTTCCCGCTGTGAAACTTTATTCGGCCGTTTGTTGTCCGGTAGTCTGGCCGTTACGTTTTTTATCTATGTATTCGTAAACATAGGTATGGTCAGTGGCATATTACCAGTGGTCGGCGTACCCTTACCGCTGGTGAGCTACGGTGGCACCTCGGTAGTCAGTCTGCTGACGGCTTTCGGTTTAATTATGTCCATGTACACCCACCGGCAGAATTAGGATACAGATTTATGCGTTTTTTCCGTGACACCCTGAGTAAATTAAGCAGCGCTTTATTGTTATGTGCAGCCCTGCCTGTTTCTGCAGCTTATGATCAGCATCCGCGCAGCGACGAATTTATTGCTGAAGCCAGCAAAGAATACAAAATTGATCCGGCCGAAATCCGCGCCTGGCTGACCCATGCCGAAAAGCTCGACTCCGTTCTCGAAGCCATTGCCCGTCCGGCCGAAAAAGTAAAAGAGTGGGACGAATATCAGGATATATTCCTGACCTCAAAACGCATATCTGCCGGTAAAGCATTTTTGCAGGAACATGCCGAGCTGCTGCAACAGGCCGAACAAAAATTCGGTGTTGATAAACACATTATTGCTGCCATCATCGGCGTAGAAACGTTTTATGGAACCCGTCAGGGAAATTATCGCGTACTCGACTCCCTCGCCACACTGGCCTTTGACTATCCGCAACGGCCGCTGTTCTGGCGCGAATTAAAAGCTTTCTTTGCTCTCGCCCGCGATGAAAAAATCGACCCGGCCAGTGTAAAAGGTTCTTATGCCGGCGCGATGGGTTATGGCCAGTTTATTCCTACCAGTTTTCTGAACTACGCCGTTGATGCCGACAAAGACGGTAAGCGTGATCTGTGGGGTAACCCTGCCGATGCGATTTTCAGCGTCGCCAACTACTTCAAACGCCACGGCTGGCGCACCGGTGAAGCCGTAACCCAACGCGTTCGGGTCAGCGGTAAAGACTATGAAGAAATCATCAACGACAGCCTCAAACCCAAATGGACCGTTGCCGAATTAAAAGCACTGGGCGTGGAACCGACCAACAAAGTCGCCGAAGACCGCCCCGCGAACCTGATCCGTCTGCAAGGAAAAGTCGGTGCAGAATTCTGGCTCGGTGAGCACAATTTTTATGTTATCACCCGCTACAACCACAGCCGCATGTATGCCATGGCCGTCTATCAGTTGAGTGAGGCGCTGCGTTGAGAGCGGTTACCCTTCTGCTGGCACTGACACTGGTGCTGGCAGGCTGTGCGACCTCGCGTTATCAGCACGCCAACGACTTCACTCCGGCAACCGTTGCCGATATCCACAATCTGCCGGAACCGGAACCTAAAGCAGAGCCCCGCAGCAGCATGGGTAATCCGCGCAGCTACCAGGTATTCGGCAAGGAATATCAGGTGATGGACAAGGCCGATAACTACAAAGAACGCGGTATTGCTTCCTGGTACGGTATGAAATTTCATGGTCACCGCACCTCAAACGGCGAAGTTTACAACGTCTATCAGTTCAGCGCGGCCCACAAAACCCTGCCTCTGCCCAGCTATGTCCGTGTTACCCGGGTTGATAACGGCAAATCCATTATCGTGCGGGTCAATGACCGCGGGCCGTTCCACGAAGGCCGGATTATTGATCTGTCCTATGCTGCTGCCGTTCGCCTTGGCATCAATAAAATGGGCACGGCCGTGGTTGATGTTGAAGTTGTCACCCCACCCCATGCCCACAGCGTACGTTGGGTGCAGGTCAGCGCGTTGTCAGATGCCGCCGCCGCGCAACGGCTGCAGGCCAGCCTGCAGCGCTCACTGGCGCCCATGACCTGGCCGGTCAGCATCAGCACTCAGGATGGCGGAGCCGGTTTACATAAAGTGCGGATCGGACCAGTGCCCGAGGGCGATGATCTGCAGGCAGTACTGGACCGGCTTAATCAGCTGAATATCCGCCAGCCACTGCTGCTGGCTGCTCACCAGCTGAACTGATCACGACAAAGAGACAAAAAAAGGGGCCATGACGATCAACGTCAGGCCCAGAGGCAAGGTACTCAGCGCAGAAACAGTAAAACTAAAGCGTGTTGGCCCGGCTTATTCACCAGTACCGTGTTTTTCGATGTCTTTCTTAACAGCCCAGTAAACGCCGCCAAAGAAGGCGCAGGTCAGGGCAACAATAATCAGGCCGGAAAATACAACTTCATCCATAAACATAGTGCTCACCTCTCAGTTAAGCCGTGCAGTTCGGAGCGGCAATGGCTGCGTTGGCTGCTTCATTGCGCTTGGTATGAAGTCACTTTAGCAAGGGGCCGGAAGGCAGAATTGATGTAAATCAACGAAAAAATCGCCCCTGAAAGAGGTTGATACGGAGCTTGATGCACATCAAATAACCATACAGTTATTATGACTAATGGTGTAAACCTTGCTACCTGAACATGCTGAGCATCAACAATCCTGCGCAGATCCCTTGCAGCCGTGCAGCAGACAGACACTGCGCAATTATTGGTATTTATCGTCAGTCAGTGCACACTATGTAAACCGGCGACCATAAAGGACTGAGCAAGGTGAAAGGACCAATTACACAAGCTGCTTCACTGCTGCTGTGCGGATCATTGTTCTCTGCGGCCCTGCTGCAGGCGGAAGAACAACCCGCCGCCGGAACGTCCTCTGTGACAGAGGCAACGGCAGAAGTTCCGGCAGACCAAGCCACACCGGCCCTGACGCCTGTTACACCAGGTGCAGCGCCCGAAGCAGATACCACAACACTGGCACGAACCAATCAGCAACTGTCACAACTGATCCGGCAGCAGGACTACCAGAGCGCCTATCAACTGGCACAACCACTGCTCAGCCTTTACGAAGGCGACCCGTCATTTGATTTTTATTACGCATTCAGCGCTGCCCAGCTTGGATATTTCAATGAAGCCTTATTCGGCTTCGAGCGCCTCAGCAGCAACTACCCGGCAGTTGCCCGCTACCGTCTGGAGTTAGCACGTGCTTACTATTACCTTGGTAATCACGATGCTGCCGAGCAGGAGTTCAGCCGGGTTCAGAGTACCAACCCGCCTGCGCAGGTCCGGGAGACCATTGCACAGTTCCTGCAACGTATTCAGGAGCAGCGCCAGAGCGTGATGCCTGCCTGGGGAGGTTTTGTGTCCGCCAGCGGCGGTTATGACTCCAATTACAATACCGCCACTGATCTCAATGAGGTCGACCTGCTCGACGGCCTGCTGACCGCCCGCCTGAGCCGTGATCAGCGCGCTAAAGGCAGTGGCTACTATCAGCTGCGGGCCCAGGGCAGTTATATCAGCCCACTGACACAGCGCAGCGCCATCGACCTGCAGTTAGGAGCCAGCCGCAAAGACAATGCCGCCGATGATCTGTTTGATCTGGATAACCTCTACGCCAGCGGCGGTATGCGGATGGTCCGTGGACGTCACAATCTGCGGCTTGGCGGTCGTTACAGCCACTATTGGCTGGGCCGGGATGATCTGCTGTCAGACCTGTCGGCGAATCTGGAATGGAACTACCAGCTGGCCAGCGAATGGCAGAGTCAGACCCGTCTGACACTGAGTAGCCAAGACAATAAGCTCAATGATGATCTCGACCTGCTGCAGGCCGAAATTCAGGCGGGTGCCGCTTTTTCAGCCGGATCGCTCTCAGCCCAGTTTGCACTGGTGCTGGCCACCGATGACGGCGAACAGGAGTATCAGGCACGGGACACGCAGGGTATTAACCTGAGTGCTCAGCAACTGCTGAACATTCACAGCAGTCTGTACGCCAGCCTGATTCTGCGCGATTACCAGTTTCAGGGAGCATTTCCGGCGGACAATCTGCTCGCCGCCGGCGAAACCCGTGCCGAGCAAATGATCCAGCTGGTACTGGGCTACGGCTATACCCTGTTACCAGCCCTGACCCTTTACACCCAGGCCAGCCAGGTCCGTTACAACAGCAATCTCCCCTTGTACGAATATGACCGCACGCTGCTCGAAGCGGGCATCAACTGGACATTCTGATGGAGGCCATCATGCACCGGATTACACGTTCAGCCTGCCTGTTTCAGGCAATGGTTATTCTGCTGATGATGTTCACACTGAACTCAGCCCGGGCAGCCGAACTGGCCGGCCACATCATCATGGTAAAAGGCGATGTCACTGCGCAGGCAGCCGATGGCAGCAGCCGCAATCTGAAGCGCCGCGATGAAATTTACCCCAGCGACACCATTCGTACCGGTACCGGCAGCCGCGTACAGATCCGCTTTATCGATAACGCCCTGCTGGCTTTGCAGGAAAACAGCCAGCTCAGTATTCATGCCTACCAGCAGGCCGATGCCGATGGCAAAGGGGGCAAGGTGCTGATGGAACTGGTAGAAGGTGGGTTCCGCACCCTGACCGGTAGTATTGGCAAAGGCAATAAAGAGGCTTACCGGGTCGACACCCCCGTTGCCAGCATCGGTATCCGTGGCACGCTCTACAGCGCCTTACTGGCCAAAGGCCAGCTGATGGCGGGAGTCTGGAAAGGAGGCATTACGCTGTCCTCAGATCAGGGCGATTTTAATCTTGGCCAGAATGCTGATTTCAACTTTGGCGTACTGGGTAACACTGGCTTTCAGGGAATGCTGGAAGCACCGCAGGCACTGGATAATGCTGATTCTAACGTCATACCAGACAGCATGAGTACAACCGGTTCAGAAAATCCGGATGGCAGCACACCACCTCCCGGAACAGCCACTACCAGCCCGGCTACAACGGTACTGAATAACACCAGCGGCGATAACAAAGTTCCGCCACCTCTTGATCAGGATGCCGACAGTGGTCATGAAGATACCTTGAAAGAAGCCGGTAATCTGATTGATAACACCCCTCCTGATGGCGGGGACGGTGGTGATGGTGGCGACGGCGGTCCTGTGATCACCTCACCGGATCTGCGCCTGAGTTCGGAAGAATTCACCGCCTTTCTCACCAGTACCAGCGTCGGCAGCATTATTGTTAATGGCAAAGCAATTCCTGTATCCGCTTTCCGTGACGAGCGTGGCGAGCCGGTGTTTATATCCGTCGACGACAATAAAGGTATTGATATCACCCGTTACAGTGGCACAACCGACAGTACATTGCTGCCGGAGATGGCGGATATTGCCGGTATTGAATGGGGCATCTGGAACGGCAGCGCAGAGGCGCCGGTTTCACAGTTGCTGGAAGAAAGTTCGCTGGTTGTCACCGCTGTCGAATCGCCGGTTATGTGGGTGATTGCCAATCCTGCACTTGAAGGCAATATCCCCACCTCAGGCTCGGTATATTTCGGCGGCACTCAGGCCCTGGGAACAGACAGCAAAGGGAATGCTCTGCTCAGTGCCAGCGGCAATTTTGATCTGGATTTTTCTACCGGTATCGTCAGTAATGGTTTTCTGAGTGCTGACTATGCTGATGGCAGTGGTGGCCAGAGTATCGGCGGTAATTTCTGGAACGCCGACTTTACCGGTACCATCCGTGCGGGTGGCGCCAACGGTAAAAATACAGCGCTGGTTCAGATGCAGTTCGGCACAGGTTATCACGGAGAAAGCTCTGCGCTGGACGCCGTTGCCAGCCAGTTCAGTGGCGTACTGGTCGCTCCGTCAGGCGGCGTGTTTGCCGGCAGTTTCAACCTGATCGATATGAACGGCAACAGTGCCGCCGGCATTGTTGTCTGGCCACAACAGGTGCGGACCGGTCAGTTCTGAAGCTGACCTCTGTCTTCCGCTTACTTCTCGGTATGGCGGAAGACACCATCCCAGTCCTCGGCCAGCGTCTGCTGGCGCAGGCTTCCGATGCGCTCGATATATACCTGATATAAACGCCGTGGCTGTTGCTGCCATAACTGCGTAAAAATCAGCACCGCTTCATCCCAGCGGCGGGCAAAATAATGCTCGCTTCCCTGCTGCTGCAGTGCCAGCTCCTGCAGCGTTGCCTCATCAACTTCACCTGCCAGGCCCAGTGGTTCATAGACGCGGATAGGTTCGTTTTTACCTTTTACCTGAATACGGTCGACATAGCGGTAAACAAACTCCGGTGCCTGGGCATGGGTGTTCTCACCAACCAGAATCTTCACACCATAAAACTTGGTAATGCTTTCCAGCCGGGAACCCAGATTCACCGCATCCCCCAGCACGGTATAGGCACGGCGGTAGGATGATCCCATATCGCCAACATTCATCGGACCGGTATTAATGCCAATGCCGATTTCAATCGCCGGCCAGCCACGGGCAATAAATTCCTCACGCAGCGAGGCCGTAACGCGCTGCATACTGAGCGCTGCCTGTACCGCATGACAGGCATGGCGTTCGTCATCCAGTGGCGCACCCCAGAAAGCCATCACCATATCGCCGACGTATTTATCGATGGTGCCTTCATTATCAAAAATCACTTTGGTGATGGGCGTGAAGTAGCTGTTCAGCAGCGCCTTAAGATCAGCGGCCGACAGATTTTCAGAGATATTGGTAAAGCTGCGGATATCGCTGAACAGTACCGTCAGCTCTTTGCTTTCCCCGGCAAACTGATAGGCCGTAGGGTCATTCATCATGCGCTCAATATGCGCCGGCGGCACATACTGGTCGAACATCCCTTTCAGCAAGCGACGGCTGAGATTTTCGCTGACAAAGCCATACCCCAGATTAACGATCGTCAGCCCGCCAACCAGCAGCAATACCGCTGCCAGCGGTAAATCGAGGTTCTGATAGGACCACAGATAAAAATTGCCACTGATCACCAGTACGACCGCCAGACCACTCAGCAACATGGCACTGAAAGGCCCAAGCCGTGGCAACCAGAATGACAGCACTATGCCAAACAACAACAACTGGGCAAGCAGCGCACCCGCTTCCCATTCCGGACGGTATGGGAATTCATCATTAAGCAGGGCTTCGATCACATTGGCATGTACTTCCACCCCCGGATACTGCGTACCAACCGGCGTGGCACGCAGATCCGATAAGCCGAGGGCTGAGGTGCCCACCAACACAATGGCACCTTCCAGCGCATCGTCGCTGATATTGCCATTGAGCACATCGGTGGCAGAAAAATAGGTAAAAGTACGCTTTGGCCCTTTATAGGGCACAATCACCCGGCCAGCGGCATCGGTACGTGCCAGCTGTCCCCCGACACCGGCATAGCGCAGTACATCAACATCGCCCAGCGCAACCGTTTCCAGTTGCAAAGTGCGGTCGAACAGATAAGCCATCACCGTCGCCAGTGCCAGCGATGGGTACAGATCGTTACCATAGCGGATAACCAGTGGCGCCCGGCGGATCGCGCCATCAGCATCGGCAAAGGTGGTGACAAAGCCAGCACCGGCGGCAGCATCCTGCAGCAGTGGCAGATTGGCAGCATAGCCCGGCTTGGCGATCACCACCGAACGTCTGGCAGCCTCCACTGGCAACCGGTAGACCGGAGCCGGTAAACGACCCACGCTCACATTGCCCTCATCAAGAAAGAAAAAACCCAGCACCGTATCGGTCGCCGGTAATTCCTGTGCAAAATGAGTATCGGCATCAACCTGCCGGCGCCATCCTTCGGGCGCCTGCCAGCGCTCACCATCAACCGCCAGGCGCTTGCGGATATCGTCCACCGGGTTACGTTCCGGCTCAGAGAACACCACGTCAAAGGCCACAACCACTGCGCCATACTGCGCCAGTGTGGTTACCAGATCGGCGAGTTTGTGCCGGCTCCAGGGCCAGCGGCCTTCATGGGCAAGGGATTTTTCATCGATGTCGATAATGATGATTGGCTGCTCGCCACGTTCGGGCGGATGCCAGTCGAGTGCTGCGTTAAAGCGCAGGTCGTAAAGCAGAAAGTCGAGTCGTTTCAGCCAATGGCCGGGACTTTGCCCGGGCTGCAGGCTCAGCAGAATAAAATAAGCGGTCAGTAACACGCCCAATAAAATAGGCAGACGCGTGCGAGACAATGATCCCCAGCGCATAGAGTCCCTCAGAAACGTCCCTGCATTGGGCGAACACTAGCACAGGCGCACTTTAATGTCGCACCAGCCGCAGTTCAGGCCATCACCACCTGACCGCGGTACACACGCTGGGTACGTTTGCTGACCCGCTCAGAATCATCCATCAGGCGCTGGCTGCCACGGTATACATGGCTGATTTCATGCAGCTCTGGTGGCTCCTGGGTTGGCAGAAACTCTTCAATCAGGGCCAGCAAATCACGGCTGACGCCGCTTTGCACCAGAACACGCAGGTCATGCTCAAGGGACGGTGAATCAAAGTGAATCACGCATCCCTGCTCGTCTTTCGCCAGTCGTTTGATCTTTTGCAGCAAAGCGATGTTATGACGGTTGAATTCCATGCAATCATCTCCGGTTAATAGCTACTATCAGAAGTCTCAGTTAAACGAAGTATTGCAACCCTCATACCATAGTTTGAATCTGTTCAGTTTTATTCGGCGCAGCCGCTCCGGTATGACGGCTCGCCAGTACAGCAAATTGCTCTGCCACACTCTGCCAGCTGGCACGCTCAGCCTGAAGACGAGCCGCGATGCCCATGGCCTGAAGATCACCACCAACAAGACGCGATGTCGCAGCAATAAACGCCTCATCCGTATCGTCCGCCGCCAGCTCACCATTAACCCCGGGTTGCACATGCATCTGCGCGGCAGCCATATTGAACGCCACGACCGGCAAACCACTGGCCATCGCCTCCAGCGTTACCAGGCCAAAAGTCTCTGTCTGGCTGGGGAAGATAAAGGCATCTGCTGAAGCAAAATAACGCGCCAGTGTTTCACCGGTTTGCACGCCGGCAAAAATAATCTGCGGATGTTCTCGCTCCAGCTCCGCCCGCATAGGACCATCACCCACCATGATCAGACGGGCATTGTTCCCCTGCGCCCGCAACGCCTGCCAACTGCGGATTGCCAGCGGAATATTTTTCTCAGCGGCAATGCGTCCGACATACAACAGCACCGGTTCAGCGCCAACCTGCCACTGCTGACGCAAAGCAATGCTGCGCCGGCGCGGATGAAACAGCTGGCAATCAACCCCGTGAGGCAGCACCGAGACATTGCGGAAACCTTCGCTGCTTAATGCGCTTGCGATTTCACCCGCCGGCACCAGCGTGGCCGCCGTGCGGTTATGAAAACGCCGCAGCCAGGCCAGGGTCAGTGTTTTGATCCAGCCAAGGCCGTAATAGCTGCTGTAGCGATGGAAGTTGGTGTGGAAGGCACTGATAACCGGAATACCCTGCTTACGGGCCTGGCGCAGAGCAGAGTTACCCAGCGGGCCTTCGGTCGCAATGTACACCAGATCCGGCTGGAAACTTTGCCAGGCTCTGGCCACCCGGCGCCGGGCTGGTAATCCAAGCTGCAGATCCGGGTACATCGGGATGGTCAGGCCGCGGCACCAGATCTCTTCGGTTTCAGGCAGCCAGTCGCTGCGCGGTGCCGTGCGGATAATCTGAATGCAGAATTGCTCAGGGTTCAGAGCACTGAGGAGCTGGCGCAGGGAATTGGCAACGCCGTTAACGTCCGGAACATAGGTTTCCGTGACGATCGAAATGCGGATCTTGGCCATGGTTAAGCGGCACTCTGGTGATTATTCCACCAGTGTGACGCTTAACCCATGACAGTTTTATGAAGAGAGGAAGGAGTGTCAGCACTCGCCGGAAAGTTTGGACAAGCGATAACGCAGCTGACGCGGCGTCAGGCCGAGCACTTTCGCTGCCATGGTCTTATTTCCGCTGCATTTGGCAATTGCCGACTGAATGTCACTCAGTTCATCGGCCTGTACCCGCTGGTAAGGGCGGGCATAAAGTGTTTTGAAATTCGGCACCACCTGGGTGGCCAGCATATGGGCAATCTGCGCACCGAGAAAATTCACCAGCGCCAGATCGATATGATCTGCCCGTGCGCCACGCAGATCCATCACCAGCACCGCCAGCACCGACTGGCGCAACACCAGTGGCACCAGCAAACAGCGATCCTGCTGACACAAAGAATCGATAAAAGGTTCGAACCGCTCAGGGCGCTCGCTGCCATCTTTAATCACCAACCACTCACGTGATTCAAACTGACGGCACAGAGCATGCTGTACGGCGAAACTGTAAACACCGTTACTGACTCCGGTGGAACAGTACTGAGCTTTAAAACGGCTGGGAGAATCCGGTAAGGCTACGGAAACATTATTCAGTCCGCTGTTTTCGGCCACCAGCAACAACAGCTGCTGGATACTGTCCTCATCGTGGTAACGGCTTTCAATAATTTCGGTCACGCTGTTCAGCCAGGCCGATGGCATGGATGAAACGGGCATAACGGGCTGACGGTAATCCTGAATATCGGCAATTTTATACATAGGCTGCTCCTCCTGATAATCAGCCTTTCGCAAACTCCGTACCATGTTTTTATTTTGTTCAGGATGCGCTTAAAAACGGCTGATTACGGCCGGAAAGACAGAAAAAAAGAAGGATAAAGCGTGAAAAAATGCGCTATTTGTAAACAATGGAATATGGATATGTTCCAAGGCGGTGCACCTCCGGAACTGCAGTACCGGAGGCCACTACGGAGAAAGCGCCGCCTCAGGCTACGCCCGGATCATCACTCGGAAGGTATTCTTTCTGCAGCCAGCGGGCAAAGCCGCGGCAGGCATCCTGACTGGTAAGGATTCCGGCCAGACGATCATTACGCATAATCAGCACCGCATTAACATGCTGTTCTGCCATCCCCATAAGAACGACATCCAGCCGGGTATGCAGATCAACCTGTTTAATCTGCCGGCGACACATATCACCGGCACTCAGGTCTCCGAGATCGCTGGAGGTATGACCCGGCTGTTGTGCCAGTTTGAGGTCTTCGATGGTCAGTAACCCGACAACCTCATGTTCGGCCATAACCGGCAGGTGATGGCAGTTATGAGATTTCATCAGTTCCGCGGCTTCGGCCAGTGGCAGACTTTCTTCCACATGAACCGGAAACGCCGTCATAATTTCTGCAATCGTAGGCATATGGCGCATAGCTGTTCCCTCAAAACGAATTCCGCAGGTCGCTGTACCGGATACTGACGCCGGCACACAACGTACAGTACCCGGTACAGCGCTCAGACGCCAATGCGCCCCAGCGTATCCACTATCTGATGCAGAATACCCGCTAAGGTCGGATGTTCCTGCTCAAAACGAATCGCCTGCTCCTGCACCCGCTCGCCGATATCAGCCGCATCACT